>ERZ501033.4-NODE-4-length-180947-cov-17.064597_pt1 | contig 180947 bp, 167 predicted proteins | sample MGYA00248844_ERZ501033 | MGnify/ENA primary metagenome ERZ501033 (study PRJEB25958, sample SAMN03398539) | human skin metagenome | study: EMG produced TPA metagenomics assembly of the Human Skin Microbiome Metagenome (human skin metagenome) data set.
TCCTGTTCCTCGGCCCCACGGGCGTGGGCAAGACCGAGCTGGCCAAGGCGCTGGCAGACTTCCTGTTTGACGATGAAACCGCCATGGTGCGCATCGATATGTCCGAGTATGGCGAGAAGCACTCCGTTGCTCGCCTGGTGGGAGCACCTCCGGGATACGTTGGTTACGACGCTGGCGGTCAGTTGACCGAGGCTGTGCGTCGTCGTCCGTACACCGTTGTGCTGTTCGACGAGGTGGAAAAGGCCCACCCAGATGTGTTCGACGTGCTGCTGCAGGTTCTCGACGAAGGTCGCCTGACCGACGGCCAGGGACGAACCGTGGACTTCCGCAACACCATTCTGATCCTCACGTCCAACTTGGGCGCAGGTGGAACCGATGAGCAGGTCATGAACGCAGTGAAGGCCGCGTTCAAGCCGGAGTTCATCAACCGTCTGGATGACGTGCTCATCTTCGAGCCGTTGTCTGAGGAGCAGTTGGAGGACATCGTCAGCATCCAGGTGCGCGGCTTGGCCGAACGCTTGGCTGCCCGCCGCTTGGAGCTGGAGGTTTCCGAGGAGGCCAAGAAGTGGCTCGCCGAGCACGGCTACGATCCTGCCTACGGTGCTCGTCCGCTGCGCCGGCTGATCCAAAAGGCCATCGGCGACAAGCTGGCCAAGCTGTTGCTCGCAGGAGAGATCCGCGATGGCGACAAGGTGCGGGTGGATTACACACCAGGCAGCTGCGAGGCAGAGGGCGATGCGTCCCTCGACGAGCTGGACATCTACTCCCTCGGTGGTTCCGAGGAAGAGTAGCTAGTGAAGTTGGCGGAAGGTCACGTTAATCCGACCCTCCGTCAGCCCGCATCCCGCGGGCAGCGTGTTGTCACGCACCGCGGGAACGCCGTGGAATGCGAGGCGCTTAGGCCCTCCGAAGACGATGATGTCTCCAGAGAGAAGCGCCACGTCATTCCACGGCTTATTTTTGTTGTCCACCCCGCCAATCCGGAAGGTTGCTTCGTCGCCGATGGAGATGGACACGATCGGCGCGGGGGAATCTTCGTTGGCGTCCTGGTGCATGCCCATGCTCGCGCCGGGCGGGTAGTAGTTGATCAGCGCCATATCCGGCCGATATGTTTCCACCCACGGCGTCAGGGCTGGATCCAGTGCGGCGGCATCGCGGAGCGCGCGTACGGCCATGTTCTTCAAGTGCGGCGGCAGCGGTGGCACCGGGTGGCCGTCCACGGAATCCACGTAGCGGTATGGGTTGGTCTGCCAAAACCTGCCCAGGTGCAGCATGTGAACAGACATCTGCCCGGAGCGCAGCTGTGGCTTACGCATCGCCAGTGGGGTCCCAGCTACCTGCCGGGCAGTCTCCCGAAACTCGTCCACGACAGCCCGTTGTTGTTCCACAGCTAGCCAGTTCGGCAAGTGGACCACTCCCTCGGCGACCTGCGAGTCATCCCGCGGCAACTCAGCAAACAGCATGGTGCACGTCCGCATATTTCGCGCCTGTGACCGCAGCGAGATCGCTCGGCGCAATGATGATCTGCGTGCCGATTTCCCCAGCGGACACATAGATTTCCGGCAATTCCATTGCGGAAGAATCGATAACGGTGGGCAACGCCCGCTTCATTCCCACCGGCGAGCATCCGCCGCGCACATATCCCGTCAGCTGCTTGAGCTGCTTCCAATCGAACATCTTCACATTCTTCACAGCAAAGTGTGCAGCCACTTTCTTGAGATCCAGCTGTTGATCCGCCCCGATTACCGCCACGAAGTGCTGTTTCTCCGAGCTCTCCACCACCAACGTCTTGAAGATAACCTCCGGTGCCACTCCCAACGATTCCGCGACGTGCAGCGCATCGATCCCGGCGCCGGTCTCGTAGCGAGACATCGAGTATGACACTGTGGCGCGGTCTAGCTGCCGCATGGCGTTAGTTTTGTGGATCTTCCTGGCCACGAGTACACCGTCCTTGAGAGCATGCGCCGTTCTTTTTTTCCGACGCCATGCCCGAGTCTAACCCCCACCGGTCGCGAAGCATTCGAGCTCCGTGCACCCCCGCTCACAGGAACCCTTCGCGGCCGGAGAAAAGCCCGTACCAGCGGTTTCTTTTATTTTCTCGAGGGCAGATATATGTACAGCTAAACACATATTTTTATCGCCAGGAGGTTGGCGTCGAAAAGGAAGAAAACAACACCGCTGCAGACAGTACGGTGGTGCTACCACTTTGGTGTGCAAAAGCACCTTCCCTTACCCCGCAGGAGGTACCCCATGACTGTCTATTCAGATCCCGGAACGCAAGGCTCCATCGTGTCCTTCAAGGACCGCTATGAAAACTTCATAGGCGGTCAATGGGTGTCGCCGGAGGATGGCGAGTACTTGGACAATGTCTCTCCAGTCAGCGGAAAGAAGTTCTGCGAGGTGCCGCGTTCCAAGCAGGTAGACGTGGACAAGGCCATCGAGGCCGCGCACAAGGCAAAGGATGCATGGGGCAAGACCTCCGTGCAGGATCGCTCCAACGCGCTGCTGAAGATCGCGGATCGGCTGGAGGAAAACCTCGAGGCGCTCGCGGTGGCGGAGACGTGGGATAACGGCAAGGCCGTGCGCGAGACGCTCGCTGCCGACCTGCCGTTGGCCGTGGATCACTTCCGCTACTACGCGGGTGCACTGCGCGCGCAGGAGGATCGCACCTCGCAGATCAGCGAAGATCTGATCGCGTACCACTTCAACGAGCCGCTGGGCGTGGTGGGGCAGATCATCCCGTGGAACTTCCCGATCCTCATGGCCGCATGGAAGCTGGCACCGGCGCTAGCGGCCGGTAACGCCGTGGTGCTCAAGCCCGCAGAGCAAACTCCCGCTTCCATCCTCATGGTCGCCGAGCTCATCGAAGACGTACTCCCCGCTGGCGTGCTCAACATCGTCAACGGCTTAGGCGAAGAAGCCGGAGTGGCTCTGACCAGCTCTGATCGCATCGATAAGATCGCTTTCACCGGTTCCACCGAGGTGGGCAAGACCATCAACAAGGCCGTGGCGGACAAGCTCATCCCCGTGACCCTGGAGCTGGGCGGCAAGTCTCCATCCGTGTTCTTCAGCGATGTGATGGATAAGGATGACTCTTTCCGCGAAAAGTGTGTGGAGGGCCTGGCCATGTTCGCGCTGAACCAGGGCGAGGTGTGCACGTGCCCGTCCCGCGCGCTGGTGCAAGAAGACATCGCCGACGAGTTCCTGGCGCTGGCCGTGGAGCGCGTCAAGAACATCACCATCGGCAACCCGCTGGATACCGACACCCAGATGGGCGCCCAGGCGAGCCAAGAGCAGATGGACAAGATCACCGGCTACCTGCAATCCGGCCCCGAAGAGGGCGCCGAGGTGCTGCTGGGTGGAGATGTCAACACCATCACCGGCCGCGAGGACGGCTTCTACGTCAAGCCCACCATCCTCAAGGGCAACAATGACATGCGCTGCTTCCAGGAGGAGATCTTCGGCCCAGTGCTGGCAGTGACCACCTTCAAGGACTTCGACGATGCCATCCGCATTGCCAATGACACCGAGTACGGCCTCGGCGCCGGAGTATGGTCCCGCAACGGCACCACCGCGTACAAGGCCGGACGCGCTATCCAGTCCGGTCGCGTGTGGGTGAACAACTACCACTCCTACCCGGCTCACGCGGCCTTCGGAGGTTACAAGAAGTCCGGTCTGGGTCGCGAGACTCACCTGATGATGCTGGATCACTACCAGCAGACCAAGAACCTGCTGTGGTCCTACGACGAGAACCCCACCGGCCTGTTCTAGCTACCGGATCGCTTGCCCCCGCACCGGTAAGTTAGGACGATGCTTCATGCGGGGAATACACTCACCTCATGATCTCGCGCGCATCTAGCGCGAGTAGGTTGCAGATTTCAGCGCCACCCACCTCACACGTACAGAGGTCGGTGGCGCTGAAATCGTGAGTATTGAGGAGACCTCGAGTGGAGTATTCCGTATTTGATCTGCTGGTAGACGTGGGCATGATCTCCGTGTTGTTGATCGTGGGCACGTTCATGCGACGCCACTTCGGTTGGTTCCGCAGACTCCTCATCCCTGCACCCATCACCGCCGGCCTCCTCGGCCTTCTGCTCGGCCCCGAAGTCTTGGGCATCATGCCCTTCTCCGATGCGCTGGGCGATTACTCCACGCTGCTGATCGCGGTGGTTTTCGCATCCATGCCGTACTCGATGAGCTTTGATTCGCGCGACATCTCCAAGGCCAAGAACATGTGGTCTTATTCCGCGTCCATGTTCTTGGGCCAGTGGGGTCTGTTTGTCCTACTTGGTGTGTTTGTGTTCACGCCGGTGTTTGGCACCGAGGATTGGTTCGGCATGATGTTGCCGGTCGGCTTCGTAGGTGGTTTCGGTACTGCCGCCGCGGTAGGCGGAGCGTTGGATTCGATTGGTATTTCCGACGCCGCTTCTCTCGGATTTACTTCTGCCACCGTGGGAACGCTGGCGGCGATCGTCGGCGGAATCATCTACGCTAACTGGGGCATCAAGACTGGTCGCACCACGACCCTGCCGAGGAAGCTGCCGTGGGAGCTGCGTTCCGGAGAGATCACGAAGAAGGCCAACCAGCCGTCTATCGGCCATGCGACCACGAACCCTTCCTCCATTGAGCCACTGGCTCTGCACGCGGGATTCATTGCGGTGACTGTGACCATCGCGTACTTCATCAAGCAGGCGATCCAGCATCAGTTTGAGACTGTCTCCATCCCGCTGTTCGCGATGGCATTCGTGGTGGGTATCGGCGGCAAGATCTTCCTGAAGCTGATTCGCCGCCCGGAGTACTTGGATCCCACCACCGTGAAGTCCATGTCCGGTGCGTCCACGGACTTCCTGATTGCTTTCGGCGTGGCCTCCATCGTGCCTGCTGCAGTGGCCAGCTACGCGGTGCCACTGGCCGTGATGTTCGTGGTGGGAATCATCTACTGCACCCTGTACTTCTTTGTGGCTTCCCCTGTGTTCTTTGGCGAGAAGTGGCTGGAGCGCGGCATCTTCGGATGGGGATGGGCAACGGCAGCAGTGGCCACGGGTATTGCTTTGCTGAAGATCGTGGATCCGAAGCTGGAATCCGGAGCGCTGGACGAATACGGCATCGCTTACGTGGGCTACGCGCCGATTGAGATTGCGGTGAATATCTTCGCGCCGATTGCTGTGATCGCTGGATTCACGATGGGATTCGGCGCGATCACCACTGTGGCGGCGATCGTGATTTTCGCTGTGCCATTTGTGCTGGGTTGGTTGCCAAAAAAGGCCAGCAGCGCGCAAAGCCAGCGATCCCTTTAAACTGGTGAATTATGAGTGAAACCACTTCTCACCAAGAAAGCCCATTCGTTACCGGCGAAGAGATGTTTTCCAGCTTCACCGCAGGTCAACGAATGACCGTCTTGGACTCGCACTGGGCCAAGACCGAGAATTCAGCGTGGGAAGCCTACGTGGGGCAGCACATCCCGGGGGCGATGTTCTGCAACCCACTAACCCACCTGGCGGACATTCCTTCGCGCAAGCTGGGACGCAACCCACTGCCCAACGTGGAAGACCTGCAGCGCAGCTTCCGCGACTGGGGAATCTTCGGCGACAAGCCCGTTTATATCTACGATGCCGGCCCCAACATCTTCGCCGCTCGCGCTTGGTGGGTCTTCCGTTGGGCCGGGCTGCAGAATGTCCACATCCTCAACGGTGGCACCCCGGCCTGGGAGTCCGCTGGTGGAGATGTTGCCGGTGGCATCGGAGCTCTCCGCGGGCGCGGAACCGCAGAAGTGAAGCCGGGGGGAATGCCGGAACTGCTGATCGATGACGTCGAAAATTGGATGCATGACCACCTCCTCATCGACGCGCGAGAGGAAAGCCGCCACCAGGGCGTGCGGGAACCATTTGATCACCAGGCCGGACACATTCCCGGCTCGATCAATATCCCCGTCACGCGCCTGCAGGATTCCCGTGGCCGTGTTCTCTCACCGGAGGAACTGCGACACATCCTGCAGATCCACGGCGTGACCGAGGGGACCAACGTGGCGGTATACTCCGGATCCGGTTTGCACTCGTCTTTGTTCGTTGCGGCGATGGAACATGCGGGCCTGTACGGGGCGAAGAACTTCATCGGCGGATGGTCGCAATGGGCGGCGGACTCTTCGAGGGCCATCGAGCGCGGTTAGGATCATCCTCATGATGAGGCGTGTATTCGCAGGGTTGGCCGTGGTGGGGCTGTTGTTGCTGGCCACCAACAACACGGCACCTGTTGCTGCGCAGCTGGTGCGGCCCACATTGGCGGCCTTTTTTGTGATCATGCTGTTTATACAGACGTGGCCGCTAGCAATGACGGTACGCGGGCATTTCGGGAAATCACGCCACCCAGTCAACAAGATGTACTCGTATTTCTCCGCGTTGGGCATCGCCGGCACCTTGGGCGTGGCTCTAGTGGTGTTTTTGAACGACTCGGACGGTTCGCTGGACTTGGTGCTGATCCTGTCTGGTCCCATGATGTTCTTGGGCATCGTGGCCTCTGCCGTGCTGGCCTTCTTCGCCACTCCGTGGCGCGATTGGACGTACAGCGAGGGAACGTCCAATTCGGACGGCAAAAAGCGCGCTAGAGACCGTGCTTCCGGTTAATCAGCCCGTGTAGCGCTTCGCTGGGCAGCACGCGGGCTAGAGGAAACACCAGCTGTGCTTTGGAACCTGCAACGTAGAGGGGGCGGGGGCGTTCATCGGTGATGGCCTTGAGGATTTCCTCGGCCACACGCTCTGCGGAGATGCCGGTGGCTTCGTTGCGGTCGAGCTTGCTGAGCATGGTCTGGAATTCGTCGCCGTAAGGGCCTTGGGGATCCACGTACTTGCTGCGGCGAGCTGACAATCCCGTGTTGATAGATCCGGGCTCCATCACGGACATGTCGATGCCAAAGGGGCGGAGTTCGCGTCGGGAAGAAAACGCGAATCCCTTGATCGCGGCCTTGGATGCCACGTAGCTGGAACGGAACGCCAGCGGGAAACTGCCGAGCATGGAGCCGACCATCACGATCCGCCCGCGACCTGCAGCGCGCATGGTGGGCAGCAAACGCTGGGTGAGTTCGATGTGGCCGATGACGTTGATCTGGAATAGACGCTCTAGGGCTTCGCGTGGCAGCTCTTCGAGGGGGCCGGACTGGCTTTCGCCTGCGTTGTTGACCAGCACGGACGGGGTGCCGCGCTGCAACACTTCTTCGGCAAAAGTGGTGATGCTCGCGGGCTCTTCGAGATCCAATGCCAGGTACTCCACGCCGGGAATAGGATCCACCACGTTGGCGGGGTTGCGGGTGGTGCCGATGACGTGGAAGTTCCCGCTCTTGAGTTGTGCAAGAGCGGCGGCAGTGGCAGCGCCAATGCCGGAGGAGGCGCCGGTCACCACGGCCACGCCCTCGGTGGGGACGGGAAGTGCTGGGCTCGCGAAGGGGAGGGATAGTTTTGCCATAGGCACTATTGTGGCGCACGGCGGAGTGAAGGGGGGTCAGACCGCGAATTATATGGCGAGGAACCCATGCAGGTTAGTATGTAGACGAACAACTCAATACGCCGTTATCAGCTGCAGTGGGAGAGGCCGAGCTACGCGCCGGCCGCCGACGGAGCAAACCCTCCCCAGGACACTCTCAGGCACCCGAACCGCCGCAGCGAGGCACCTCTGGAAAGAACTCTGCGCCCTCGTCTGCGCGGTAGTCGCCGAAGGAGAAAGGCAGCGTGGTCATGCTGAAGCTCTCAGGCTCTTAAGACAGAGTGGGGAGGACAAACGCCCGTGCAACCACCATGCGCTCTTTCTGAATTTTCGGAGATGGCGCGTGACAACCGGAGAATCCATTTATGGCACACGCTGCACCTTTTGTCCCCCGTCACATCGGCCCCAACGGCTCCGATACCGCTGAGATCCTCGAGTTCCTCGGTTATGAATCCACCCAGGCTCTCGCCGAATCCGCGATTCCTTCCACCATCGCGCAGCAGGGCGCAATTGGCCTTCCTGATGCCCTCAACGAGCAGGACACCCTTGCCGCACTGCGCGCGTTCGCAGACAAGAACGTGCAGAAGAAGCAGCTGATCGGCAACGGTTACTACGACACGATCACCCCAGCTGTGATCCGTCGCAACGTCACCGAGAATCCAGGTTGGTACACCGCGTACACCCCGTACCAGCCAGAGATTTCCCAGGGCCGCTTGGAGGCGCTGCTGAACTTCCAGACCGCCGTGCAGGATCTCACCGGCCTGCCGGTTGCTGGCGCGTCCTTGCTGGATGAGGCCACCGCCGTGGCTGAAGCAGTGCAGTTGATGGCCCGCGGCAATGCCAAGGCCTTCAAGAAGGGTGGCGTGGTGCTGCTGGATACCGCGCTGCACCAGCAGTCCATCACCGTGACTTTGGCTCGCGCTGAAGCTGCGGACATCCCGGTGGAGCTGGTTGAGATCACCGATGATTTCGATTTCTCCGCCTATGAAAACCTCGTGGGCGTGGTGATTTCCAACCCCGGCACCACCGGGCGCGTGCGCGATATCGCCCCGCTGATCGCCGCAGCGAAGGAGTCCGCCGCACTGGTCACCGTGGCCTGTGACTTGATGGCTCAGGTGTTGCTGACCTCCCCAGGTTCTCAGGGCGCGGACATCGCCGTGGGTTCCGCACAGCGCTTCGGCGTTCCACTGTTCTTTGGTGGCCCGCACGCCGCGTTCATGGCTTGCACCAACGCGCTGGAGCGCAAGCTGCCGGGCCGCATCGTCGGCGTATCTAAGGACGCCGAGGGCGCACCTGCCTACCGCTTGGCTCTGCAGACCCGTGAGCAGCACATTCGCCGTGAGAAGGCGACCTCCAACATCTGTACCGCACAGGCCTTGCTGGCCGTGATGGCCGGTTTCTACGCTGTCTGGCACGGCCCAGCTGGTCTGCGCGAGATCGCCACGGATATCCACGGCCGCGCAGTGTCGCTGGCCGTCGCTCTGTCCGAGGCCGGCCTGACCCTGGCGCACGATACCTTCTTCGATACCGTCACCGTGCAGGTCTCTTCCGCCGATGAGATCGTTGCCAAGGCCGCCGAGGAAGGTTTCAATCTCCGCCGCGTCAACGACGAGTTCGTGGGCATCTCCGTGGGCGAGTCCACCACGGATGCGGACATTGCAGCCCTCACCGCCGTGTTCACCGGCAAGCAGGCAAGTGTTGATTCTTCTGATTTCGACGCAAACTCCGGCCCGCTCGGCGATGCAGATCTGCTGCGCACGGATGACATCCTGACGCACCCGATCTTCCACAGCATCAGCTCTGAGACCCAGATGATGCGTTACCTGCGCATGCTCGCTGATCGCGACCTCGCGCTGGATCGCACCATGATTCCACTGGGTTCCTGCACCATGAAGCTGAACTCCGCGATCTCCATGGAGCCCATCACCTGGCCAGGTTTCGCCGGAATTCACCCGCATGCGCCTGCCGAGCAGGCGCAGGGCTGGTTGGAGCTCATCGAAGATCTGGAGCAGCGCCTGGAGAAGATCACCGGCTACGCCAAGGTATCTGTCCAGCCCAACGCTGGCTCCCAGGGCGAGTTCGCTGGTCTGCTGGCCATCCACCGCTACCACCTCTCCCGCGGCGATGATCAGCGCGATATCGTGCTGATCCCGGCTTCTGCCCATGGCACCAACGCGGCTTCCGCTGCGCTGGCTGGCCTGAAGGTGGTTGCTGTGAAGAACGCCGAGGACGGATCCGTGGATCTGGATGACCTGGATGCCAAGCTGGAAAAGTACGGCCCACAGACCGCAGCCATAATGATCACCTACCCGTCCACCCACGGCGTGTTCGAAGAGCAGGTGCGCCAGGTGTGCGAGAAGGTTCACGCTGCAGGTGGTCAGGTCTACATCGACGGCGCGAACTTGAACGCGCTGGTCGGTTTGGCTCAGCCGGGCGAATTCGGTGGCGACGTTTCCCACCTGAACCTGCACAAGACCTTCACCATTCCTCACGGTGGTGGCGGCCCGGGCGTGGGCCCAGTGTGCGTGGCCGAGCACCTCATCCCATTCCTGCCTTCTGACCCTTCCGCGGATCTGCCCGAGGGCGAAGACGATTTCTCCGCTGGCCAGCCGGTTTCTGCGGCGCACTACGGCTCCGCGGGCGTGCTGCCAATCACCTGGTCCTACATCGCACTCATGGGCGATGAGGGCCTGACCGAGGCATCCCGCATGGCCCTGGTGAACGCCAACTACATCTCCCGCAAGCTGGAAGATCACTACCCAACGCTCTACAAGGGCGATACCGGCCTGGTGGCCCACGAGTGCATCTTGGATCTGCGCGAGCTGACCAAGCAGTCCGGCATCACCGCAGCTGATGTGGCCAAGCGCCTCATGGACTACGGTTTCCACGCGCCAACCCTGGCCTTCCCCGTGCCCGGCACCCTAATGGTCGAGCCAACCGAATCCGAGGACAAGGAAGAGCTGGACCGCTTCATCGAAGCGATGATCAGCATTCACCGTGAAATCCAGGAAGTTATCGACGGCAAGGTCGCCGCCGAGGATTCCGTGCTGCGCCACGCACCGTTCACCGCGTACTCCGTCACCCGCGATGACTTCGAGGACGCTGTCTCCGGCGGTCACTTCACCCGCACCCAGGCCGCGTTCCCCGTGGAAGGCTTGCGACACACCAAGTACTTCACGCCTGTGCGTCGAATCGACGATGCCTACGGCGACCGCAACCTCGTGTGCAGCTGCCCGCCCCTGGAAGCTTTCGACATCGAGAGCTAATAGCTCTCCGGACCAACCAACCCCTCAAGCGAAAGGCACTCGATGAGCACCGAGAACACTGATTTGAAGCACACCGCGCTGCACCTGGTTCACAAGAATCTGGATGCGCGTTTCACCGACTTCGGCGGCTGGGACATGCCCCTGAAGTACAGCAGCGAGCTGGAAGAGCACCGCGCGGTCCGTGAGGCCGTGGGCGTGTTTGACCTCTCCCACATGGGCGAAGTTCGCGTGACCGGACCGCAGGCCGCGGAGTACTTGAACCACGCGTTCATCTCCAACATCGCCGCCGTGAAGGTGGGCAAGGCCAAGTACTCGATGATCTGCACCGAGCAGGGCACCATCATCGATGACCTGATCACTTACCACCTGGCAGAAGACGAGTTTCTGGTCATCCCCAACGCGGGCAACGCTGATGCCGTGTTCGCTGGGATGCAGGAGCGCACCGAAGGCTTCGATGTCACCGTGACCAACGAGTCCTTCGAGACCTCCATGATCGCCGTGCAAGGCCCCAAGGCCGCTGAGGTCATGGTGGATGTGGTGGAAAACGTCACCGATGCTCCTGAGGCATCCGGCGCGGGCGATACCGTGGCCACCGCCATCGAAGGCCTGGGCTACTACGCCGCATTCCGTGGCATTTTGGCCGGTCAGCCGTGCATCATCGCGCGCACCGGATACACCGGTGAGGATGGCTTTGAGATCATCGTGGGCAACGATGGAGCCGAGGCCGTGTGGGCCAAGGCCATGGCGAAGGCCGGCGAGCTGGGTGGCAAGCCGTGTGGCTTGGCCTGCCGCGATACCCTCCGTTTGGAGGCCGGTATGCCGCTGTACGGCAACGAGCTGTCCCTCGAGCTGACCCCTGTGGATGCCGGTCTGGGCATCCTCGCAGCAACCAAGTCCAAGGATTCTTTCGTGGGATACGATGCCATCGTTGCTGCCAAGGAAGAGGGCACCAAGCAGGCTCTGATTGGCCTGGCGGGCGAGGGTCGTCGCGCTGCTCGCGGTGGCTATGAAATCTTCACCGCCGAGGGCGAGCAGGCCATCGGCAAGGTCACCTCCGGCGCGCTGTCGCCGACACTCGGTTACCCCATCGCCATGGCGTATGTCTCCACCGAGGCCCAGGACAACGGGGTCACGGAAGGTGCCACCGTGGAGGTTGATATCCGCGGCAAGCGCCACCCGTACACCGTGGTTAAGCTGCCGTTTTACACCCGCGAGAAGTAACCCCATTTCTGTCTAGCGCTGGTGTAGAGTCTTGACCAGCGCATTAACAATTCACGCTTTGATAGGAGCTCCAATATGGCTACGTTGCCTACCGAATACCTGTACTCCGAAGAGCATGAGTGGGTGAATTCCACCTCTATCTCTGAGGGTGACACCGTGCGCGTGGGCATCACCCACATCGCTGCTGAGGCGCTGGGTGAGATTGTTTTCGTTGACCTTCCTGAGGTGGGTGACGAGGTCGAGGCTGGCGAGGCGTTCGGCGAGGTCGAGTCCACCAAGTCTGTGTCTGACATCTACGCTCCCGTTTCCGGCGAGGTTGTTGCAATCAACGAGGAGCTGGCCGATAACGCTGGTCTGGTCAATGAGGATCCGTACAACAATGGTTGGTTGTACGAGGTCAAGGTCACCGAAGCTGGTGAGCTGATGGATTCCGGCGAGTACGCCGCTGCCAACGAGTAATTTTCGTTAGCTACTTATGAGCGGTTCGGGGTTTGCCCTTGTTTTTGGGCTGTTGCTGCTCGGCCTTGCCGTGTGGATGCTTCGTCGTGCGAATTCCTCTTCTTTTCGTGCCTACGCCAACCCCGAGCCGCTTTCGCCTTCCTCTTTGTCCCAGGAGGATGAACGTCCGCCTGACTCCGAGATGGATTCCTGGCTGGAGGACGATCCCGAGCCAGAACCCGAATCGGAGCCAGAGCCTGCGGTGGACTCAGTCGCGGAGGAGACTTCCGGTTCTGGTGGACTGAGCTTCGGCGGGGCGCGCAGGAAGCGGCGCGCGTGGGCTTCCGAGCACGGCTTTGAGTATGCGAAGGAAGATAAGTCCCTGGCTGCGGCATGGCCGCGGTCCGTGGTGGGGGCTGGTCATGATTCTGAGGGCTCCCCGGTGGCGCGCGACGTGGTCAGCGGTTTCACCGAAGGGCATTTGACGCACTTTGCGGACGTGGGTGGTCACACCCTCGTGGCAATGCGCCGCGTGGATCCGTCGCCGGTCAGTGTGCATTATTCCACGGAGTTGCCGATGCCCGAGGGCATGCGCCGCATTGAGCCGCTGGACCAGCCTCCGTTTGTGGCTTATACCTCGGATGTTCGCGCGTTAGACCGTATGCTCGACGCGCGGGTGGAGGACGGCCTGCAGGCGTTATCGCAGGTTAGTAGCGAAGTGGTGTGGGAAGCGGACTGGCTGATCCTGCGGATCTCCCGAAAGTTGGACGTGAGCGTCTGGGACAAGATCCTGCCGCACGTGCGGAGCCTCGCGGACGCGGCGATGGTGCTGCCACCGGAGAGCTTGAGCATTCCGCTGGAGATGGACCTCGCCGACCAGACCCGCCCCATGCCAGGAGGAGCTTTGGTCATTGAGACTCACACGAAGGCGGTGGGCGCTGGCGTCGACAAGGAAGAAAACCTAGACGACGAAATGGCCGGCGGACACTTGCGTGCAGTACCCGACGTGGAGCCGGTGGGCGATGTCGTGGCGGGGGAGGCTGCAGAGGACGCGTTGGAAAACGAGCGGCCGGACATTACCCGTCCCGCTGAGCCCGTGGTGTTCCCTTCGCGATCCACGGGGCGCAGCGAGGGCGACCCGGAGCGATTAGAGGATTTCCACGTCGCGGATGCAGACGATGCCGATCCGGAAGGGCACCTGCCTAAGCTGGGCGAGGATCCGGAGCACATCCAACCATCCACCGCGCGCCGAGCGCACGTCATTCGCTCGGACGAGGAGCACGAGGCGACGATCTTTGACGAGTACTCCGCCGATGATGCGGCGCACGAGGAGCCCGTGACGCCGTACCTGGATAGTGTGCAGCCGGCCGAGGGCGTGAAGTACGCCGAAGAAGAGGAAGCACTGTCTCACATTTCCCGGCTGCGGCGCGATCATCGGCGCAGGTCAGGCAGGGGACGTCACCGCGCCCCCGATGCTCGGCATGCGCGGCCGGAGCCAATCGAGGCAGTGGAGACAGAAGATATTGAGACGGTTGACGGTGAGATCGTCGACGAGGACTAGGTTTGTCCCGCCCTCTACTAGACTCTCGGGGAGAACCCGATCACAGTGGAGGAACCCTTAGATGTCCGCAGAAATTAACGCAGCGAACAAGCAGCGCCTCGCCGAGCTGGTCAAGGAGCTGGCGATTGTGCACGGCAAGGTTACCTTGTCCTCTGGCAAGGAAGCCGATTACTACGTTGACCTGCGTCGCGCGACCCTCCACCGCGAGGCATCCAAGCTCATCGGCTCGCTGCTTCGTGAGCTGACCGCGGACTGGGATTACGCCCACGTTGGCGGCCTGACCTTGGGCGCGGATCCCGTGGCGACCTCAATCATGCACGCGGGCGATGACGTGGATGCTTTCGTGGTGCGTAAGGAGGCCAAGAAGCACGGCATGCAGCGTCGTATCGAGGGGCCCAACATCGAGGGCAAGCGCGTACTCATCGTGGAGGACACGACCACCACCGGAAACTCCCCGCTGACCGCCGTAGCTGCCGCAAAGGAAGCGGGCGCGACTGTGGTGGGCGTGGCCACCGTGGTGGACCGTGCGACCGGCGCCAAGGACGTCATCGAGGCCGAGGGCGTGGAGTACCGCAGCCTGCTGGGCCTGGAGGATCTCGGCCTTGCTTAACCTGCGCCCGGCGTACCTTGCCGTCGCCGCGTTGTCCGTGGTGGCCGCCGCCATTCCTTCCGACGCCACCACCCGCCGCGTTAAGCCCACACTTATGCCGCTACTTGTGGCATCCAGTGCGCTGTTCAGTAGCGCCTCGAATCGTCGAGCTGCGGCGAACAAGCCGCTGGATACTGGGCTGCTCGTCGCGGGACTTACTGGCGGCTGGGTAGGGGACATCGTCCTCATGGGTAAGGATTCCCGAAGTGAAGATCCTGCCGTTCGCGCGAGCAATCTCAACCGCGGCAGCGCGGCCTTCGCCATTAACCAGCTGGCCTATCATGCGCTCTTCTTGCGGGCAGGCGCACGGATTACTGGAAGGAATGTGGCGCTGAGGATTCCGGCGATGCTGGGTGGCATTGGGTTGGCGTCGATAAGAAACAAAAAAGCTCTACCAGCGGCGGTGGGCTACGGCACCGCCCTGGCGACCACCAGCGTGCTGGCGCAAGATTCGCGACCCGATGCGGCGCTGGGTGGAAACCTGTTCGTGGTCTCCGACGGACTGATTCTGGGGCGGCTGACGCTGCTGCGCAATGGTTCGCGCCTGGACGCGCTGACCGACAGTGCCGTGATGGCCACCTACGTGGTGGCGCAGATGCTGCTGGTGGATCGGCTTGCCGAGTACATCGTGGGAGGGAAATAGCGTGGACGAGGAAAACAAGCCCGGCCCCACCGAATGGAACGCGCACCCCGTGGGCGTGGGCCCGTGGGAGGACGAACACCCCGGTGAGCCCCGTCCCACCGAGCAGCGCTACGACCCAGAACTGCTGGACGAAGGCGATAAGCGCAACGTGGTGGACGCTTACCGCTACTGGACGCGCGAGGCGATCGTGGAGGACATCGTTACCCGCCGGCATCCGCTGCACATCGCTATCGAAAACTTCGAAAATGATTCCAACATCGGCACCGTGGTCCGCACAGCGAACGCCTTCGCCGTGGATACCGTCCACATCGTGGGCCGCAAGCGATGGAACCGACGCGGTGCGATGGTCACCGACCGCTACCAACACCTCATGCACCACGAGGATGTCAGCAACGTGCTGGAATACGCCAAAGCCCACGACCTGACCGTGGTGGCCGTGGATAACACCCCCGGATCCGTGCCGCTGGAAACCGCCGAACTGCCCGAACGCTGCCTGCTTCTGTTCGGCCAAGAAGGCCCAGGCGTAACCAACGAAGCGCAGACGGGCTCGTCGATGACGGTATCCATCGCGCAATTCGGTTCCACCCGTTCCATAAATGCGGGTGTAGCAGCGGGTATCGCTATGCACGCATGGGTGAAGCTCCACGCAGATCTGCGCAATAGCTGGTAATTCTTGAGGGAGAAAAGCGCGCAAGAATTGCCCGAGGAAGGTGTCTGAAAACGGTGGACGTGCCGGTTCGTTGGGAATATAGAGCAGACCTCGCTGAACAGGCGGTGACTGAGCGTCATACCACCCGCCTGTGGGGACTCCCGCGCACAAATCTGGCCGTTATCGCCTGGCCACCAACCACACGCGATAAGTTCTTCGTCCGCTGGCACTACTGGTGGCAAGCGCACTACCTGGACAATCAGGTGGACGCGGCACAGCGCCGATGCACTAAGTCCCGCATCCAGACGCTGCGTCGCACCATCCGCGCGATCAAGATCCGCAACCTGAGCAAGCTGAGCAAGAACAACTACTACGACGACAAAGCCTGGCTCGCTCTCGCCCTGACCCGCGCCGAAACCCTGCCCAAGTTTGGAGCCATCCGTGGCCGCAACGAACTGATTCAGAACATCTTCGATGGCGTGGACAGCCTCACCGGTGTGCTGCCGTGGCGCACCAACGAGAACTTCTACAACGTGCCCACCAACGGCCCCGCCGCGATCCTCGCTGCGCGAGTGGGGGAGCTGGAGCTCTCCGAACACCTAGTGGACTGGGTTTTCGATAACCTCATCAGCGAAAAAGGCTTGGTCATGGACGGCCTGCACATGCGCATGCACGGAGCGCAGAACGCCGTGGATACCCACTCCTACTGCCAAGGCGTGATGCTGGGTGCGTGCACGGAATTGGCCATCGCCCAGCGCAATCAAGCCGGAGTGCAGCCCGGCGAGGTCTCCAGCGTGGGAATCTCGCACATCACCCGCGTTCACCAGCTGGTGGAGGCCGTGGATGAGCACATGGCCAACAAAGCCGGCGTGATCAACTGGCGCACCGGCGGCGGTGACGGCGGCCTGTTCAACGGCATTCTCATGCGCTACCTCGCACTCGTGGCCACCTCCTTGCCCGGCACCAGCGAAGCTACCCAGCGCACACGCCGCCGCGCCAAGCAGCTGGTGCTCAACACCGCCGAAGCCATCTGGCTGAGCCGCCTGGAAGTAGACGGACTGCCTGTGTTCAGTGCCAACTGGGAAAAGGACGCGGTGCTGCCCCAGGCCGGCGGCCTGATCGGCGCGACCATCGCCGGCGCCGTGGCCAGCTCCGACATCGCCGAGCGGGACCTGTCCGTGCAGCTGTCCGGATGGATGGCCATGGAAGCCGCGGCCAAGGTGATGCTCGCGGAGTGAATTCGGAGCTGGCGTCGAAAAACAAAACAGCCCCCAAATTGGGCCTAACACGGACAACCCCAACCCCACAGCGCCTGCGAAACAGGCATAATCCAGGGTAGAAAGTCTGCAAACTCACAGGAGGCATCCATGCCAATTGCAACCCCGTCTCACTACCAAGACATGCTCGACAAGGCCAAGGAAGGCGGCTTCGCATACCCCGCGATCAACTGCACCTCCTCGGAAACCATCAACGCAGCCCTCAAGGGCTTCGCAGACGCTGAATCCGATGGCATCATCCAGTTCTCCATCGGCGGCGCAGAATTCGGCTCCGGACTCAACGTCAAGAACACCGTCGCAGGCGCCACCGCCTTGGCAGCATTCGCACACGAGGCGGCAAAGCACTACGGCGTGAACGTTGCCCTGCACACCGACCACTGCCAGAAGGAAAAGCTGGACAGCTACGTCCGCCCACTCCTGGAGATCTCCCGCAAGCTCGTGGAAGCCGGCGAGAATCCGCTGTTCCAGTCCCACATGTGGGATGGCTCCGCAGTGCCCATCGATGAGAACCTCGAAATCGCCCAGGACCTGCTGGCTAAGTCCAAGGCAGCCAACATCATCCTCGAGGTAGAAATCGGCGTGGTCGGCGGCGAAGAAGACGGCGTGGAAGCCAAGGCTGGCGCCAACCTGTACACCACCGAAGAGGACTTCCGTAAGACCGTCGATGCCCTCGGCACCGGCGAAAACGGCCGTTACATGCTGGCCGCAACCTTCGGCAACGTCCACGGCGTGTACAAGCCAGGCAACGTGAAGCTGCGCCCAGAAGTCCTGGACATGGGCCAGAAGGTAGCCTCTGAAAAGCTCGGCCTGGATGCCGGCTCCCAGCCATTCGACTTCGTCTTCCACGGCGGCTCCGGCTCCGAGAAGGAAAAGATCGAAGAAGCACTGCGCTACGGCGTGATCAAGATGAACGTGGACACGGACACCCAGTACGCGTTCACCCGCCCTGTCGCTGGCCATATGTTCAGCAACTGGGATGGCGTGCTCAAGGTCGACGGTGAAGTGGGCAACAAGAAGGTCTACGACCCACGCTCCTACCTGAAGAAGGCAGAAGAGGGCATGAGCGCCCGCGTTGTAGAAGCCTGCCAAGACCTGCACTCCGCAGGCACATCGACCGCTAAGTAAGGCATATATGAGTGAGCAACTACGTGGCGGGCGGGACCTCTTCGGCTCCGAGAAGCCAGAGGTTCGTCTGCCAGAAGAGCTGGCCACGGCAGTAAACGCCGAGGTCGCGGGCGCCAGCGTGGAAGCGCTGGAAGCCTTGGCTGAGGAGAACCCGAAGGACAGTGGCGTGTGGGCAGCGTTGGCCACACGCCACCTGACCGCCGGTGACGCTGTGACCGCATACGCCTGCGCGCGCACCGGCTACCACCGTGGCCTGGATGCGCTGCGTGGCAACGGTTGGCGCGGAACCGGCCCCGTGCCGTGGGATCACATGCCGAACCGTGGCGTGCTGCGCGCCATTGGCGCGCTGGTTTCTGCGGCGCGCGCAATCAACGAGGAAGAGGAAGTTATCCGCTGCCTCAACCTCCTGCATGACTGCGATCCAGCCGCCGCTCCCGCGATGCGTTTGCTGGATTAGTTTTCCGCCGTGCGTAGAGCTGCCGCGGTAGTCGTTCTGGCGGTCTCGCTGCTGTGGTTGTCCACGGTGGCGTGGCCGCCGGGGTTGACCGCGATGTGGCCGTACGTGGGGTTGTTGCAGGCCACCGTTTTTGTGGCCGCCGTGGGGGCGGTTTTTGGTATTGGTCTGCTGAGTTCTTTTGCGCGCGCGGGGGCGTTTGCTCTGGTCGCGCTGCTTCTTGTGGTGGTTGTGCCGCGCGTTCCCGCCCCTTTTCTTCCCGACGCCAACTCTTCCACCCTCCGCGTCGTCGCCCTCAATACCTACTTTCAGCGTGCTGAGGATGCGCAGATTGTTGAGAGGCTTGAGGAGCTGGATCCGGACGTGGTGATCCTTTCTGAAACGAGCCCGGAGGAGACCGCGGCGGTAATTGAGGGGACGGGGCTGGTGGCTGCTGATGTGGGTGGCGGTGCTGGTGCGGGCGGTGACCTGGCTGGTGGTGCGGGTGGTGACCTGTCTGGCATTCGTCCCGGACCAAGTGGCGCCGAAGGGGTAGCCATCTTGGTGCGGCCTGAGCAGGATTATTCATCTCAAGGGGACTTGGGGCTGACGCAGTTTCAAATGCCGTCGGTGCTGCTGGGTGGTTCGGGTGGCTTGGGCAAACAGCCAGCCGGAACTCAGATCGTCGGGGCGCACCCGTTGACGCCCATGCCGGATACCGTGGAGAGCTGGGATCAGGGGCTGCAGAACCTCGGTGGCTGGATTGATGAGTTTGTGGCTGAGAACCCGACGGAAGAGGCGGAGTCTGCGTCGAAAGGACTGGTCGTGGCGGGAGACTTCAACGCCACCCGGGCGCATCCCCGCTTCCGTGCGCTGGGGATTCAGGACTGCACCGGGCATCTGGCGCACACTCCGACGTGGCCTGCGAAGCTTCCCGTGCTGCGGCTGGATCACATCCTGACTACCGGCCAGTGCCATGACGGCGGGCAGTTTAGGGTCGCGGGGACGGATCACCGCGGGGTGTGGGCGGACATCACGCCGTAGCCTCGCTGCCCAGACTGCTCACACTGACAGCCTTGATTCAGCGCCCAGGCTCAGCGCCCAGATTCAGTGCCCAGATTCAGTACCCAGATTCACAATTCTTCCCCAACAAGTTTGCAGCCTTAGCGTTTCCTCAGGTCGATGTTGCTGGTGGGATTTGGCGGGAGCAGTTGGGGAAGAATTGTGAAACCTAGTCATTGCTCCACGCCAGGCCGCCCGCTCTCCACCGGCTTGGACTAATCCCCAGCGGGGAGGCGCGCAGCCTTTCCAGTATTTCCTGGATCTGCAGGAGGAATAGGTCCGAGCGGAAGGAGCTGGCGTCCACGCGAAAAACTACAAAGCCCTCGTTCTGCAGCAGCTTTTCCCGCACTCTTTCGGCATAAAGTACCTGCTCGGTGGTTATCGACTGCCGCGAGTTGCCGTTGAGGTGATACTTCTCCGCGCCGTCGTATTCCACGATGAGGCCGCAGGCGAACATGAAATCCACGCGCCCCAGAACCATCCCTAGGTCGTTGATGATCTCGACTTGTTGATAAGGCGCGGGCAGGCCGGCTTCCCACATGCGGATCTTGAGTTCGGATTCCCGCGGGCTCTCAGAAAAGCGCGTGACCAGTGATAATGCTACCTCTGCCGCCGGCTTGCCGTGCCGCTCTCGCAGCAGTTCGGCAACTTTTCGCATGCTGATGTCCTGGTGTCTCAATGCGGATTCAATGCCCACGACAGCCTCATTCAGTGGGCACCACAGCGCCAGTTCTGCACACATATCTGCCGGGGAGCTCACCCTCAGGTCGCCAAATTCGGTGCGCATCAGCAAGCTGCGCGTGCGGTGGCTGGCGGGGAGTTTTCGTGTGCGGACGGGGAGGGGAGTCTCAGCTCTGAGCTGGTCCTTGAGTGGGCGCGGGGGAGGGCGTAGACGGCAGGTGCTTGATTCTGAGCCGAGTTCGATGGGCAGAGTTGTGGGGTGGTGAGTGGGCGTGGCTAGCCCGAGCAGGGCGGCAGCCGAGCGGCCGATGACAGTCAGCTCGGGCTGGCATAGTGCTTCTGCTGCGATTCGTGTGTGGAGCTGCTGCTGTGGGGTGAGCGTGTTCCATCGCTCGCGGATGACATATGCACCGGGCCGGATTCTGGAAATGCGAAACTGCCTGCGCAGCGTGGCGATCTGCTTGCGTTCTGCAGCATTGAGATGGCGAGTGATGATCAGTACGCCCCCGAGTACCTTCATTCTCCTTAAATTGGCACACGTCTTGGGGGTTTGCTGGGTGAGGGCTCGCCCAGATGCACAATTCTTCCCCAACAAGTTTGCAGCTCTAGCGTTTGCCTAGGTCGGTGTTGCTGGTGGGATTTGGCGGGAGCAGTTGGGGAAAAATTGTGAAAGTCGCGCCCAGCACGGCCAGCAGCGCACGCTCGCCAGAACCAACCCAGAACACCCAACCCCCATGCCCCCCACATTCTGCAATGAGCAAAACTGCCACCGAGCCCACCGAGCCCACCGAGCCCACCGAGCCCACCGAGCCCACCGAGCCCACCGAGTATGGTGAGAAGCACCATGGTTGAGAAAGCTGATGGTGAGGATTTCACCGGAACCGCCCGCGCGCGCCTGCGTCACCTCGTGCGCCGCAGTCCCGGCGTGCGCGCTGCCGCCAATAACCTCAGTCGCATGGCCCCGCGCCAGTCCATCATCCGCGTCCGCGAGACTTTGATCTTTGCCATTCAGTGCGCCATCGCCGCTGGTCTGGCGTTCTGGACTGCAGAAAATATCTTCGACCACCACAATGCTTTCTTCGCGCCGATCGCCGCCGTCATCAGCTTGGGTGTCTCCGGCGGCCGCCGCACGCGCCGCTCCTTCGAGCTGGTGCTCGGCGCCACCGTAGGTGTGGGCGTGGGCGACGTGGTGATCCACTTCATCGGCTCTGGCTATTGGCAGGTATCCGTGGTGGTGTTCATGGCCATCATCGCGGGCACGTTTGTGGATCGCGCGGGTATGGTCGCCATCCAGTCCGCCTCCACTGCGGTGTTGATCGCCACGATCATTCCGCCGGGCACGTCGGGGGCTTTCGACCGAATGCTCGACGCCCTCGTCGGCGGTCTGCTGGGCTTGTTTGTGCTGGCCACGATCCCGAATTCCCCACTGCGCCCCGCGCGCCGGGAGATGGCTACGCTGATTTCCAAGGCCACGTTGGTCTTGGATGACGTTGCCGCGGGTATCGAGGCGATGGACGTGGAAGTCATCTCCGAGGCTTTAGAGACTGCCCGCGGCACCCAGACCAGCGTGAATGCCATGCTTTCGGAGGCCGGCGGCGGCTCGGAAGTGGTCGCGCTTTCGCCGATTTATTGGACCGCCAAGCGCCATTCGCGCTCCATGACGCGCATCCTCACGCCCGTGGATAACATCATGCGCAACACCCGCGTGCTCACTCGCCGCGCGGGGATCATGGTGGGCGATAACGTCCGCCCGAAGGAGGAGCTGATCGCGCTGATTCGCGGCATTTCCAACGAGCTGGGCCACCTCGGCGCTCTGTATGAGCGCGGCGGCACGCGCGGTACTCGCGAGGAGATGCAGGAGATTCCGGAGATCGTGCACAATCTGCAGTGGCTCGCCGCGCAGGCCAGCCCGGCGTTGGCGGAGGGCGCGGGCTTGTCCGGCACTGTGGTGCTGGCGCAGTGCCGGAGCATCATCGTGGACGCCCTCGAGGTCTGCGGGTTTTCTCACGAGTCCGCGATGGCCGCACTCGTCCCGACGGTGGAAACGCCTCGGCAACCGCCCGAAGTGCGCGGCTGGGAGAGCTAGTTCCGCACGAACTGCCCGTCGCGCAAGTGCCGGTAGAACGTCACGGATTTCAGCGCGCGGGGGTGCGCCAGGCCGTCGCGCGTGACCTGCAGGTCAACCCCTCCTGTTTGCAGCGCCCGTCCTTCCAGCACCGGCGGTTGGATGTTTTCTTTCCGACGCCAGCGCGTCCACCATCCACCCTTCTTGTTCTCCGGAGCGGGCAGCGGAACCGCGACGAGCCCTGGGGCGCCCATCGTGGGCATCATGCGCAGGCCGTTGGTGAAGGGGGACATCTGCGCGCGCTGCGGGTCGTAGTTGTACAGCACACTGGAATCCACGATCGCCTCGCCGATCATCTCCCCGCTCGCGCCATTCGGGCCGGTGATCTCTGCAGCTCCGAGGACTACCTGGCCGTGATCGTCGCGAATCAAAGTGGTGGGGCGAACCGCGGATTCGAGGGCGAATTGTAGGTGTTGCTCGGGGTTGGCGTCGGGAAGAAGACCCCAATTCCGGGCGACCGGGGAGGTGTCTGGGAACAAGGGGATGAACGCGACCTGGACCCAGAGGGCATCGATGCGCATGAGTTTGGCAACGATGGTGGCTAGGGCGGCGTCGGAGCCGTGGACGATGAGGCGGACGCGCTCGGTGACTTCGTGCGGGTCTGGCTGCGGTGCGCCGAGGTGTGCGACGTCCGGCTGCGCGGCGATGTCCTCCAGGCTGGGCGTGCTGCCGCGGACGAAGCGGGTGGGCAGTTCGTCGAGGAATTTCAGATCGCGGCGGCCGGGGAGGCCGGGGAGGTCGAAGGTGCGGACGTCCTCGTGCCCCAGGCCTGACGGGGCGGCAAGGGGCCGGACCGGGGAATCGCCACAGAACACGTAGAGGAGCATGCTTCTGATACTAGGGCGGGACGAGACAACTCGGTAGGGGGTGCGCGGCGGGCTGGCGGGATCTGGCGTGCGGGTTGTGCCGATGCCGTAGAATGAACAAACGTCTATGGAGGGCGCGCGTTTTGTGCTGCCCTTTCACCATGCTCGAGCTTGTAAGGACGTGTCTGCGCTCATGGCAGCAATCATTGTCGTCGGTGCCCAGTGGGGCGATGAAGGTAAAGGCAAGGCTACCGATATTCTCGGTGAGCGTGTCGATTACGTAGTCAAGCCTAACGGTGGCAATAACGCTGGTCACACGGTGGTTGTGGGCGGCGAGAAGTACGAGCTCAAGCTGCTTCCCGCGGGCGTGCTTTCGGAGAACGCGACCCCCATCATTGGCAACGGTTGCGTGGTGAACCTGGAGGCGCTGTTCGAAGAAATCGAGGGCCTGGAGGCTCGTGGCTGCAACGCGTCCCGGCTGCGAGTTTCTGCGAATGCGCAGCTGGTGGCGCCGTATCACGTGGCGATTGACCGCGTGGCGGAGCGATTCTTGGGTAAGCGCGCGATCGGCACGACGGGTCGCGGCATTGGTCCTGCGTATGCGGACAAGGTCTCTCGCGTGGGCATTCGTGCGCAGGACTTGTTGGATGAGTCCATTTTGCGGCAGAAGGTTGAGTCCGCGCTGGAGCAGAAGAACCAGATTCTGGTCAAGATCTACAACCGTAAGGCCGTGGACGTGGAGGAAGTGGTGCAGTTCTTCCTGTCTTTCGCCGAGCGTTTAAAGCCCATGTTGATCGACGCCAGCACCGAGCTGAATCTTGCTCTTGACCAGGGCAAGAAGGTGCTCATGGAGGGTGGCCAGGCGACGATGTTGGACGTGGATCATGGCACGTACCCGTTTGTGACGTCGTCTAACCCGACCACCGGTGGTGCCTGCGTGGGCTCGGGTATTGGTCCGACGCGCATCACTGCTTCGCTGGGCATCATCAAGGCCTACACCACGCGTGTGGGAGCGGGACCGTTCCCGACGGAGCTGTTTGATAAGTGGGGCGAGTTCCTGCAGACCACGGGCGGCGAGGTGGGCGTGAATACGGGCCGCAAGCGTCGCACGGGTTGGTACGATTCCGTGATTGCTCGCTACGCCTCCCGGGTCAACGGCTTCACGGACTTGTTCCTGACCAAGCTGGATGTGCTGACGGGCATTGGCGAAATTCCGATCTGCGTGGCTTATGAGGTGGACGGCGTGCGTCAGGAGGAGATGCCGATGACGCAGACCGAGTTCCACCACGCCACCCCGATCTACGAAACCATGCCGGCCTGGGATGAGGACATCACAGAGTGCCGCACGTTCGCTGACCTGCCGGAAAAGGCGCAGGATTACGTCAAGCGCCTAGAAGAGCTGTCCGGCTGCCGGATCTCCTACATCGGTGTGGGGCCGGGCCGTGATCAGACCATCGTGGTTCACGACGTGCTGGAGAGCTAAGTCTCGCAAGAGATTGTCGAATTTTGACAATCGAAACTGACTTTCCCGATATCCTGTCGTTCACTTAGGTTATTTTATATACCTAACTAAAAGTAGCCAGGTCCCACCGGAGGTCACCCATGCCCATCAAGAGCTCGCGCCCTAACGTCGTTATTCCCGAAGGCTCTGTCTATGAGCTCCTGTTTGGGAACCTCGATCCAGCAGATGAAAACCGCATTGCCATCATCGATAGCGCCACGGGCAGCGAGACCACCTATGGCCAGCTCAAAGCGATGATCGATGCCTTCGCGGGAGCGCTGACAGCCCGCGGAGTGCAGCCACATGACGTGGTTGCTCTGCATTGCCCGAATACGCTCATGTTTGCCGTCGTCTTCCATGGAATCCTCCGCGCCGGTTCCACCGTCACCACCGTGGGCTCGCTGGCGACAGCACAGGATATCGAAAAGCAGCTACGGGATTCGCAGGCCAAGCTGGTCATCACCACCTCAATGCTCGGCCCAGCAGGTCTCCAGGCTGCCGAGGCAGTGGGGATCAGCGAAGACAACGTCATCGACCTGACTGCCCCTGCGGGAGAGGTGACCACATTCCAGTCACTCCTCGCCGAAGGCCACCAGCCTCCCGAGGTGCAGATCAATGGAGCCACCCACATTGCGGCGCTGCCGTACTCATCCGGAACCACGGGCAACCCTAAGGGCGTGATGCTGAGTCACCGCAACCTCGGCGCGAATATCGCTCAGCTCATTCCCGCGCTGGACACCGTCGGCCTGCGGCGGGATTCCACCGTCATGGCCGTGTTGCCGTTCTTCCACATCTACGGCATGAACGTGCTGCTCAATAACACTCTGGCAGCCCGCGCCACTTTGGTCACCGCCCCCAAGTTCGATCTCCCGCAGTTCCTGGAGCTACACCAAAAGCACAACATTGACTTCTCGTTTATCGCCCCGCCCATCGCCGTGGCACTGGCCAAGCATCCCATCGTGGATAACTACGATCTCTCCGCGCTGAAGAACATCCAATCCGGCGCCGCCCCGCTATCCCGCGAACTCGCCGACGCAGTCGAAAAGCGCCTGAATGTCCACGTGGTGCAAGGCTTCGGCATGACAGAGGCCAGTCCCGTGACCCACAACTCCATCTGGGGAGTCACCCCAATTGAATCCATCGGCGCGTCCGTGGCCAATACGGAATGCAAAGTGGTGGATCTTGCACAGCCGGACCTGCCGGAAATCCTTCCACCTTCGCAGGGCGATCTGCGCAGCGCAGCAGGCGAAATGTGGGTCCGCGGGCCACAAGTCATGGTCGGCTACCTGAATAATGAAGAAGCCACTCGCAACACCCTCACCGAGGACGGCTGGCTGCGCACCGGCGATGTGGTGGAGTACGACGCCAACGGTATCGTCTTTGTGGTGGATCGCGCCAAAGAGCTCATCAAATACAAGGGCTACCAAGTGGCACCCGCCGAGCTGGAGGCGCTCCTACTGGGACGCGAGGACATCTCAGACGTGGCCGTGGTGGGGTTTACCCGCCCCGAAGATGGCGAGGAAGTGCCGCGTGCGTTCATCGTCCCGCAGTCGGATTCCGCTGGTCAGACACTCGTGCTGGATCCCGAAGAGATCATGGCGTGGGTCGCCGAGCGCGTCTCTGGCTACAAGAAGGTCCGCATGGTCGAGTTCACGGATGCTATCCCTAAGTCCGCGACCGGCAAGATCCTGCGCAAGGAGCTCAAAGTGCGGCCGGTGATTAGCTAGTCCGTCTTCAGCCCGAGCGAGCGGAACCAAATATCGTCGATGGTCTTGGCGACGCGTTCTAGTGTCTCGTCGCTGTCGTCGAAAAATCCCTCTACCCAGGTGTAATACGCCAAGCGGGAGATCATGACCGACAGTGCGGTGGTGAACATGAACGGGTCATCGATCGGGTAGATTTCCCCGCGTTCGGAGAGCTGCTCAATGACTCGCCTGTTGCGGTCGATGTAGCGGCGGATGCGCGCAACCCGGTGATCGTAGATCTGCTCGTCTAGGTGAGCGGCTTGCTCTAACAAAGCCATGACCTTGGCATTCGCGCGATACCCGACGAGGTAGGCGCGGTTGGAGGCGCGGAGAGCGTCTGCATAGGAGATGCGGTTGAAGTCTTCTTCCAGTGGCTCATCGGAGGCGTTCCCGATCTCCGCCTGCACCTTCTGTAAAACCGCGGCCAGCAACTCTTCGCGGTTTTCGAAGTAGGTGTACAGCGTACCCACGGAACAGCCGGCTTCGCGCGAGATGTCGGTGAGCTTTGTGGCGTGGTAGCCGTCGCGGACGAACACCGTGAGCGCGGCGTCCAGAATCGAATCGCGACGCTCCTGCCCTCTATCGGTTAGTTCGTTCGTCATGGCCAGTATCCTAGCGTTCATGAACAGGCCTGTGGTGATCGCTGACGTGGATACCGGCATCGATGATGCCCTCGCTCTTGCCTGGCTGGGCAGTTTGCACGCGCGCGGAGCGATCGACCTGACGGTGACTACTTCTGCAGGAAACTGCACTGTTTACGATGCCGCACGCAACTCCAACGCGGTGCTGCGCATGACGGGCTCTTCCGCACGCGCGATTCCAGGATTGCCTGCTCCGCGCCACTTACCTTTGACTACTACTCCGGAAACGCACGGTCCGCGTGGGCTGGGGTATTGGCAGGATCACTCACCGCAGGACGAGCCCGATAAGGGCCACAGTCTGCTGGAAACCTGGCGCAAAGCCGCGCCGACGCACGTGCTGGTAGCCGGTCCTGCGAATAACATCGCCTACGTTTTAGATCATGCGCCACGGCTGCTGGAGAACTGCCAGGTGACGTTCATGACGGGCGCATTTAGTTATCCTGGTAACACTACTCCGTCCGCCGAGTGGAACGCGTGGGTCGATCCGCACGCCCTCAAACATGTGCTCGAGCAGTGGCCCGCGGGTGCTCCGGCGCCACGAATTTGCCCTCTCAACGTCACAGAGCAGGTTCTTTTGACCCCTGATCGTCTGCGTCCGATGTTGGCCAATCTTCCCCTTCGTCGTGCGGAATTGGTTGATCTTTTATCCGACGCCACTACCTTCTATTTCGAGTTTCATCAATCCGTTGGGGTGGGGTATAAGGCGCAGATCCATGACTTGGCTGCGGCTCAAGTGATGCTTGCCGAGGCGCTTCATCTGCAGATAGGCCATTGGCTGCGTCCGGCAACGGTGGATGTGGAAGCAGACTCCGAGCTGATGAGGGGCACGACGGTCGCGGATTGGGACGGCAGCTATTGGGGCCGGCCAGCTAATGCGCAGGTGCTGACGGCTATTGATGCGGATAATGTGCTGGATCTTCTGGACCGTGAGCTGCATAGCTGATACCCGGGTGGGCGGGGCGTTTAGCTCTCGCGGGTGTGTTTCACCGTCATCGCTAGAGCACTCTTTCAACTGAACTCGTGGACGAGGAACAGAACCATGAATAGCACGGCAGAAGCCGTGGTCAGCGACGGCAGTTCGGGGAGCAAATAAATCAGGATCACGGCGATGGTGATAGCCAAGCCGCCGAGTGAGCGCACTCCCCGCCATGCGTCGACCAGCTCGATCAAGCCAACTGTTAGTGCTCCCCCAGATCCACATGGATGTGGTGCGGCTGTAATCCTTGGAATCCAAGTTGGGTATCTTCGGCGTTGGTGCCTGCGCAATTGTCCGCCATGAGGGTTTTCTGCCCGACCTCCAGCTGGGGTTCGACAGGGAGGTTGGAGCGAAGTCCAGAAGTGTCAACCATATTTTATGGATTGTGTCCTTGTGGAGCTCTAGGAGCAACCGCTTTCATTAATGGGAGTCTATGTCATCCGCCCCTGCAAGGACTGTCCGCTTTGATGCACAATGGGTTGAGGTGCCCCACAGAGGTACTCCTCAGATGTTTCGACACCCAAAAGGGATAGTAAGGAAGTATTGCAATGACTCAGTATCGCATTCTTGATGCAGAACAGAATGTTGTTCAGACAGCCGATTTAGAATCCAACGAGAAGGCATACGACTGGTTCAAGGATCAGTCCAAGGCTGATGACTCTCTAGGTTGGGGTCTTGAAGCCAATATCGACGGTGAGTGGGAATTCCTCGATCAGTCCGAGGGTGGCACCAACCTCACCGGATCTGATAACTAGTTCCTAACCTTCGCTCGCTGTGATGCGGCTTTAAGAATATTGCGCCGCATCACAGGGAATATAAATGTATGGAACGGGTAGACGGCCCACCAGTAAAGCCGCCCTTGGAAACCTTGGGGAGCGTAGGCGACTCGCTGGATATAGTGGCTTCCGCCTTCGGAACGTCGTTGAAGTTCCAACGTCAGCCACGCGCTTCCATCGACCTTAAACTCTCCTCGCAGTACCAAGCGATGAGGCCGGTCAATTTCCATTACGCGCCACCAGTCGACCCTGTCGCCGATGCTCAAACGTTGTGGATCGCGGCGGCCTCCGAGCCCTGGGCCTCCCACGAGCTTGTCCAGTAAGCCCCTGATTTTCCACAGTAGCGGCGCTGAATACCATCCGTTGGAACCGCCGATACCCTCGATAATAGGCCATACTTCTTCTGGGGACAGGTCCGTGTTCTCGGTTCGGACATCTCGGTAGATCCTGCCCCCGGCCCAATCTGGGTCTGTCGGGTAAGAATCCTCGGGGTGTGGTTGGTTCTTCCAACCCTGATACCACGAGGTGATGACATCACCACTCTTTTCCCGTTTCAGGGCTCGCTTCACCGCATCCTTATAGCTTGTGAAGCCCCCGGGCGGATCGGGGATGAACTCGGCGATCCGGTGATCCTCAGTGACAGCATCTTCAGCCATTGATTGGGCAAGCGGGATAGCTAGATTGGAAGGTACTGGAGTGACTAGACCAATCCACATACCAGATAACTTATCCATGGGCAGAGGGATGGGTACGGCACCGATGAGCCGGCGATAACCCTGAACTGAGCCGTAGCCACGAAGCAAGTCCGCGAATGTCTGTACTTCACCATTGCCCACATCAAGAGGCTCATTGACGGCTTCATCCAAGTCACTTGCGTTGACTAGGTAGTAGAGGGCATCTCGGATCGCCAGTGGTTCGATCTTGTTATTAATCCATTGAGGGGCGACCATCACGGGCAACTTTTCCGTGAGATGGCGGATTATCTCGAAGGAGGCAGAACCTGAACCAATGAGAGTAGCTGCTCGTAGGATGATTGCCGGGACAGGGGATTCGAGCAAAATCCGGGCTACCCGTTCACGGGAGCGCATGTGCTTGGACAGTTCTTCCAACGGTTTATCCCGGGGGTGAAGTCCGGAAAGGTACACGATTTGCTGAACGCCAGCTTTTGCGGCCTCTGAAGCGATATTCCGAGCGGTCTTCTCCTCCGTTTTCTCGAAATCTTCCTCCTCGGCCCCCATTGAATGCACGAGGTAGAGCAACACATCTACATTCTTGACCGCTTCGGCGACGCTGTGCGGATCTGTGAGGTCAGCTTCTACAGCCTCCACGTCAGAGAACCATTGAAAGCGCTTAAGGCTGTCTCGATGTCGTGATGTGGTCCGAACAGTAAATCCAGCAGCGAGTAGTTCTGGTACAACGCGTCCACCGACATAACCAGTTGCTCCAGTCACGAGGATTCGACGATTGGGATGAGAAGCAGTGTGGTCAACAGTAGTTTTCATTTCTTGGGACATGTACCCCACCCTATGCTAATTGCTGCACAGGGGGGCACAGTCTGGACTCCTCACCGCAAGCGTCGCCAACGATGTCACAGAGATCAGGGCTAGCAAATCTGCACGGAGCCAAATTCGGCGGATCGGATTAGGTGCGAACCCTAGCCTTATGCGCTGCCGATACCAAGACCTCAAGGGAAGCGGTGGTCTCATCCCAACCGCGAGTCTTCAGACCGCAGTCCGGATTGACCCACAGCAGGCGCGGATCAACGCTGTCCAACGCTGCGGACAGCAGATCGTCGACCTCGCTCTGCGCAGGAACACGAGGGGAGTGAATATCCCACACGCCGGGGCCTACGCCTAGCTCGTAACCCGCGTCCTTCAGAGCTTCGAGAACCTGCATGCCGTTGCGGGCTGCCTCGATGCTGGTGACGTCTGCGTCCAGGTTGCTGACGGTATCGATAAGCTCGTTGAACTCGGAGTAGCACATGTGAGTATGCACCTGAACCTCGTTCGGAGCGGACGCGGTGGCCAGGCGGAAGCTGCCCACGGCCCATTCGAGGTACTCCGGCTGATCTTCCTTGCGCAGTGGCAGCAGCTCGCGGATAGCAGGCTCATCCACCTGAATGATCTGCGCGCCGGCAGCAACGAGGTCATCGATCTCGTCCTGCAAAGCCAACGCGACCTGATCCGCGGTGGTGCCCAGTGGCTGATCGTCGCGCACAAAGCTCCAAGCCAGCATGGTCACGGGGCCAGTCAGCATGCCCTTGACCGGCTTGTCCGTGAGGTTCTGCGCCACCTGGTACCAGCTGACGGTCATGGCCTCGGGGCGGTGCACATCGCCAAAGATGATTGGCGGGCGCACGCAACGGGAACCGTAGCTCTGCACCCACGCGAACTCGGTAGACAGGTATCCCTCCAACTGCTCGGAGAAGTACTGCACCATGTCGTTGCGCTCTGGCTCACCGTGGACCAGCACGTCCAAGCCCAGCTGTTCCTGGCGACGAATGACATCGGCGACCTCGTCCTTCATCGCCTGATCATAGGCGGCGGCGTCGATATCGCCCTTGCGGAACTTCGCACGAGCAGCGCGGATCTCCTGGGTCTGTGGGAACGAGCCGATCGTTGTCGTCGGCAGCGGCGGCAGATCCAGTGCCGAAAGCTGGGCCTCGCGGCGCTGGGCCACAGGATCGCGGTGGCGATCGGCCTCAGTGATGGCCTCGGCGCGCTTGCGGACCTCGGCGTTGTGGGTCAGTGGGGACTCGGCGCGAGCAGCAATCGCTTTGCGGGAAGCTTCCAGAGCCTGCTCGTCGGCGTCGGTCGCCTCGCCACGCAGGGCGCGGGAAAGAACTGCCACTTCCTGGATCTTTTCAGTGCCGAAGGCCAGCCACTCCACCACATCGGGGTGCTCCGCGCGCAACTGGGTCTCGCGGTCCAGGTTGTACGGCACGTGTAGCAGAGAACAGCTCGTGGACACGGCAACTGGTCCGCGTTCCGCCAAACCACGCAAGGTCTCCAGCGCAGCATCCAGATCGGTGCGCCAGACGTTACGGCCATCCACCACGCCCACCAGCAGCAGCTCTTCACCGTTCCACGAAGGCAATTCAGCTCCGCCGTAGACCACGTCCACGCCAAACGCCTGCACGCCCGTACCGGACAGAGCCTTGATGGCCTGATCGCCATCACCAAAGTAGGTCTGCACCAGCAACTTCAGGTTGGATGCTGCAGCCAGCTTTTTGTAGCCTGTGCGTACCTTTTCCAGTACGTCAGGATCAATCTCAGTCACCAGAGTTGGCTCATCCAGCTGCAGCCACTCCACACCGCGGTCAGCGATACGCGGCAGCAAGCGAGCGTACGTAGCAAACAGCTCGTCCAGGTGATCCAGCGCAGAAGAGCCATCAGTGGCGCGCGCCAAGCTGAGGTACGTCAGTGGGCCCACCAGCACGGGGCGCACCGCGGTGCCCGCACGGTTGACCTGATCAGCGATGTCCTGCAGGAACGCGGAATCTTCCAAGCTAAACGTGGTGGAAGCAGACAGCTCCGGCACGATGTAGTGGTAGTTCGTGTCGAACCACTTCGTCATCGCGGAAGCAGGGAGCTCCGAGGTTCCGCGGGCCGTGGCGAAGTAGCGGTCGATGAAGGCGGGCAGGCCGTCGTTATCGTGATCCGCGATGTCTTGGACGCGCTCTGGAAGAACTCCGAGAAGAGCGGAGGTGTCCAGAGTGGCGTCGTAAAAAGAACGTCCGGAAAAGGCCACCGAATCAAGACCTGCGGACAGTGCTGCGTCCGTGTAGTTGTTGGTCAACAGGGTGGCGGTGGAGGCGAGATGGCGACCGGTGGAATTGTCCTTCCAGTAGCCTTCGAGTGCCTTTTTGAGCTCGCGATCAGGGCCAATGCGTGGAACCCCGGCGATAGTTGCATGAATAGTCATGTGTGTCTGATCCTCGTCAGTCGACTTCGTGTTTTTGATGCAGCCGGCAGGCATTCGGACTTGACGCACGGAATTGCGGCGAGGAAATACGCCCCGGCAGCAAAAGCCATGCGCATACCGTTGCGGGACAGCTCCGGATTCTCACCGGATTCCCCTGCAGTGTTCACGCCAGGCCTCTCACCTTGTCCGGGGCTCCAGAAGGTGGACCAGTTCGGCGTGAACCGGTTGCTACACAAGAGCAAACACTAGACAGCTCGGTCTGTCAAACCTGTACCCCAGAAATTTGACGTTTTCGCAGGTTTAGCGCACGATTACACTCGAATTACTTCCGGCCCCGAGGTGACATAGGGGCATTCTTTTAGCGACCCCCGCGACGAACCCGCAAGGACACCGCCATGTCACCCACTATCTCCCGCGCGCTGCTGATCATCTCCGGCGTGCTCATCGCCGCCACGTGGCTCTACCTCGTGCTGACCCAGCCCACCGATTCAGACTGGGGCGCACTCGCAGATTCCCGCAGCTCCACCATCGCTTTGGTCGGTTTTGTGCTGCCTGCGATCCTGGCGCTTATCGCCGTGATTCCGCGCCTTCCGGTACGTACCTTGACGCTGCTGCCGGTGGCTTTGGCGTTGAACATCGTGGTGGGTCAGGTAGTGGGCACCATGGGCCTGCCGCTTCCGCTGTACTTCGATTCCTTTGGAACAGTGCTGGTGGGCGCGCTGGCTGGTCCCGCTGCGGGATTGGTCACGGGTGTGCTGTCTGCGCTGGTGTGGGGCACTTTTAACCCCACCGTGGTGCCATTTGCCGCGGCCTATGCCTTCGTAGGTGTGGCGGCTGGATCGCTTCGCCGCTGGTGGACTGGATCGTGGTGGCGCATCGCGCTGGCCGCGATCGTGGTGGGATTCGTGACCGCGTTGCTCTCCGCGCCTATCGCGTCGTTCATTTTCGGTGGCACCGCGGGCACGGGCACGGGCCTGCTTGTGAGCTTCTATCGCTCGCTGGGCTTCGACACCCTCTTCGCCGTATTCCTGCAATCCTGGACGTCTGATCCTTTGGACAAGCTGATTGTGTTTAGCGTCATTTGGCTGGTCATCCGCGCCCTGCCACAACGCACCCGAAAGACGTTCGCCGCCGATTCATGAACCCTCTCACTCCGCTGACGTTCGCGGCCTGCACAGCGATTATTGTGCTGGCCGTGGAATCGTGGATGCTGTCCGCGGCAGTGATTGCGCTGGTCACGGTGTGTTCTCTTCTTTTCTCGGCGTCAAGGCGCTCCCTGCCCGCAGCTCTTGCCATCGGCATTCCGGCGTGCCTCGGATTCGTGCTGATTTACGCGCCGTTCGGCAACGAGCCGGGTTGGTGGATTGTGACTCGTGACGGCCTCAGCGTGGCCGCGCACTTGGGTCTGCGGTTTTTGGCGGTGACGATGGTCGCGTTGGCGGGTATGAGCCTGGTGAACTTGGATCGGCTCATGCTTGCACTGCAGCCGCGGGTGCCAGCGCCGCTGCTGTACGTGGTGGGTTCCACGGCGCGGCTGTATCCCATCGCGCGCAATCGTCTGCAGAACATTCGCCAAGTGCACCAGTCGCGGGGGATCGATACCTCCACGCTTAAGGCGAAGCTGAACATGGTGCTACCGCTGATCGTGGGGCTGGTGGATGACGCAGCTCAGCGCTCCCGGCCGTTGCAGCGACTAGGCGTGGGCACCCCAGGGCCGCGAACCGTGCTGCACGACGTGTCAGACAGAACTGTGGAAAAGGTCCTGCGCTGGGCAGCACTGGCTGTCACCCTGGCCGTACTTGTCTCGATCCTCATTTAGGATGAGCCATGTGACAGTCACTACGCATATTTGGGCGCCCTCGGGCACGGGATTATCGGAGCACGCCTGGCAGTTGGCGGAATCCACCGGTGCCGCGTGGGTGGGCAATAATGCCGCCGCCCACATCACGCTGTTGCGCTCCACCGTGGAGGAAGAGCTGGCGGTGGGGATGGAGCAGCGTGGCGTCGAAAAGGAAACGATGCGGACGAGGATCCAGGAAGCCTTGACGCTGTGGGGCCTGCGGGAGGCAGCGGGGCAGGATCCGACCACGCTGTCGACGGGTCAGACACGGCGCTTGGCCATCGCTGCGGCTCTACTGACCAGGCCGGATGCGCTGGTTTTGGATTGCCCCACGGATGGGTTGGACGCCGAATCTGTGGAAACGTTGCGCGCCACATTGCGTGCGTTTCCGGGCGAGGTGACCGTGTATGACCGCGTGTGTGGAGCCCTTTTTTCCGACGCTAACTCCCACCTGACCCTCACTTCCGATGGCGAGTTAAAGCCGTGGGCGGACGAGGTGCCGCGCGGGGAATGCGGTGAAGCGAAAAGCATTGGCGAGGTAGTTTTCCGGGCCGAGGACGTGCGGATACGTCGGGCACACGAGGTGGGGCCGATTGATCTCGAGGTGCGCGCGGGGACGGTGACACACCTGGCGGGGCGCAACGGCAGCGGCAAAACGTCCCTGCTCATGGCGGCGATGGGGCTGCTGGACTACGCGGGGACCATCGACGTGAACAGCGCGGGCTGGGCGCCCACGCCACTGGACGAGTCCATCACGCAGCGCACCGCTCTGCGAGAGGTCTCGCTGGGGGCGGGGGAGAAGGCCGGACGCGAAGCGCTGGAGTTTGTGGGACTGGAACAGTACGCGGAGCAGCATCCGCTGGATATGCCGGCCTCGGCGCGGCGCATGCTGCTGATGGCGTGCGCAATGGCGCGGAAACCGCAGGTGCTGCTGCTGGACGAGCCGACCGTGGGACTAGATACCGCAGGCTACGGGTGGCTGGCACGAGTGATGCGCGCCTACGCGGACCAAGATAACCGGGCCGTGCTGTGGACCTGCCACGATGCGGAATTCGCCGGGCGGGTTAGCGACGTTAGTTTGTCACTTCCACAGAATCGCCGCTGACGGACACGGACTTCGCCGCAGTCAGGGGCTTGCGGGAGGGACCGTCCACCACGTCGCCGGTGGAAACGTCGAAGCGGGAGTAGTGCTTCGGACAGGTAGCCACGGTGGTGCCCTGAAAGTCCTCGATTTTGTCGATCGTTCCGCCCGCGTGGGGGCAGGCAGTGGAAAAGGCGGTGAACTCGGACTCAGCGGGGTGGCCGATGACCCAGCCGTCGATGATGGTCGCGCCACCCACGGGGATGTCCGTCTTGGAGGCCTTGGCCACCACTTCCTCGCCTGCACATGCAGCGAGGAGGGCGCCGGAGGCGGTAGCGGCGGTGGCGAGGGCAACTCCGCGGAAGAACTGGCGGCGGGAGCAGGGAGTAGGGTGAGCGCTCATAGTTTTCATTATTGCCCTGTCAGCGGGGGTTTTTCAATCAGGCCTTGACCCTCACGCTGCGTCACGCTGAAGAATTTGGAGTCATGTCGGAACAAGATGAGTGCACCGTCGGTGAAGCGGCACAGTATCTCGGGGTCAGCGTCCGTACGCTGCACCACTGGGACCATATCGAGCTGCTATCTCCGGGATGGCGAACCTACGGAAACTATCGTCTCTACACCCTCGAGGACTTGAAGCGAGGCCAGCTGATTCTCATGTATCGAGAAGCAGGGATGCCATTGAATCAGATCGCAGAGGCACTCGATGGTGGCGAACATCTCCGAACGCATCTTCTTCGGCAAAAACATCTACTCACGCAGAGGCTCGACAGCGTGCATCGCATGATGCTTGCAGTTGATAATCTGCTCGATCTCCAAGAGGAGAATATGACAACGGACAAAATGAGGAAAATTCTAGGAACTGATTGGGATCCGAAATACCAGCAGGAGGCCGAGGAGCGCTGGGGCGATACCCAAGAATGGGAACAGACCCAACAGGCGATGAAGTCCATGACGGAAGCCGATTGGGCACCTACAAAGGAAGCCAATGAGCAATTGGCTAAAGATTTGGTGGCCGCGGAGAAGGAAGGCGTCGAACCAGGAAGCAACCGCGCAAACGAACTGGCAGAAAGGCATAAGGACACGGTGGACCGCTGGTACCCCTGCTCGTACGCCAAACAAGTCATCTTGGCCCGGATGTACGTGCACGACGAGCGCTTCGCTGCGACCTATCGGTACAAGACTCAATACCTGTTGAAAATCGTAGAAGCGAACGCTCAGGCGCACGGGGTAGACCTGAACAACGTCCCCTGGGGGTAACATATAACCCCATGTACACCCCAGAATCCGTTGGAACCCCGCTGTCTGACAATGCCACCACCGTGCTGCTGCTCGGTTCGGGTGAGCTCGGACGCGAAGTGACCTTTGCTTTGCAGCGACTGGGCGTTGAGGTGCACGCGGCCGATCGCTACGAGGGCGCACCTGCTCACCACACCGCGAACTACGCTCACGTGCTGGACATGACGGACGGGGAGCAGGTGCGCGAGCTCGTGGAGCGCGTGCGCCCGGACTTTGTGGTTCCAGAGATCGAATCGCTGGCCACCAAGGAGCTAGAGCGCATCGAAGAGGAGGGGTTGGCCACCGTCGTCCCTACCGCCCGCGCGGCTCGGCTGACCATGGACCGCGAAGGCATCCGCGATCTCGCCTACCACGAGCTCGGACTTCCTACCAGCGCTTATGCCTATGCCTCGTCCTACGACGAGCTATACCAAGGCGCGGAAGAAGTGGGATATCCCTGCGTGGTCAAGCCCATCATGAGTAGCTCCGGCAAGGGGCAGAGCTACGTAGCGAACGCGGACGAACTCTCCGGTGCGTGGGAGTACGCCATGTCCGGCGCACGCGTGAGCAATCAGCGCGTGATCGTGGAGCAGTTCATCCCCTTTGACTACGAAATCACGCTGCTGACCATCCGCTCCATCGACCCGGAAACCGACCGCGATGCCACCTGGTTCTGCGAGCCCATCGGCCACCGCCAGGACCGGGGCGATTACGTGGAATCCTGGCAGCCCGCCGCGATGAGCGAGACGGCGCTGGATAACGCCCGCAGCGTGGCCGCCCGCATCACCAACGAGCTGGGCGGCAGGGGAGTGTTCGGTGTGGAGCTGTTCGTCAAGGGTGATGACGTCTACTTCTCCGAAGTCAGCCCGCGCCCGCACGATACCGGCATGGTCACCATGGCCACCCAGCGCTTCAGCGAGTTCGATCTCCACGCCCGTGCGATTCTCGGACTGCCCATCGATTCGACGCTCGTCTCCCCGGGCGCTTCCGCCGTGATCTACGGCGTGGACAGCGACGGTCCGGTCTCCTTCAGCGGCCTGGCCGATGCGATGAGTGTCCCCGAGACCGACGTGCGGTTGTTCGGTAAACCGGAATCTTTTTCTCGACGCCGAATGGGCGTGGCCATCTCTACCGCCGAAGACGTTGCCCAAGGGCGCGAACGTGCCGTTTCGGCAGCAGAGCGTGTGAAGGTTAACCCGAGCTAGCTGCCACTTGTGCGCCCACCTGGGCGCACTCTTCGGAGCCGCAGCGAGCCGTGGCGGGGTTGGACGCGCAGTCATCGCACATTAGCGTCTGCTTTCGGCACTGCTCGTTGACACAGTTGTGGAACAGGTTTGTGGGGGCCTCGCAGTGCTTGCAGTGTCCTAGCTGCTTGGCATCGTTGGAGAACTCCATGTGCATGCGCTTATCGAAGACATACAGCGAGCCTTCCCACAGGCCCTGGTCGCCGAATTTTTCGCCGTAGCGGACGATGCCACCGTCTACTTGGTAGACCTCCTGGAAACCACGGTTCTTCATCAGCGAGGACAGAATCTCGCAGCGGATGCCGCCCGTGCAGTACGTGACTACGGGCTTGTCCTTGAGATCGTCATATTTGCCGGACTCGATCTCCTTGATGAAGTCATGCGTGGTGTTCACATCAGGGACAATCGCGTTTTTGAACTTGCCGATCTGCGCTTCCATGGCATTGCGTCCATCGAAGAAGACCACCTCGTCGCCGCGCTCTTCCACCAGTTTGTTCACGGCTTCGGGCTTGAGGTGAACGCCTCCGCCGACCACACCGTTGGCGTCGACTTTTAACTCATCAGGGGTCCCGAACGCCACGATCTCGTCACGGACCTTGACAGAAAGCTTGGGGAAATCTTTCGCGCTGCCCTCAGACCACTTGAAGGCCATCTTCTTGAAGCCGGGGTACTCGCGTGTCTTGCGGGTGTACTGCTTGCAGTTGCCCAGCGAACCGCCGACCGTGCCGTTGATGCCGTGCTTGCTGATCAGGATGCGGCCGGTCAGGCCGAGCTGCTCACACAAGGTGCGCTGCCAGAGCATCACTGCCACGGGATCCTCGATGGGAGTGAAGCAGTAATACAGCAGGATGCGGGATTCCAGGATGTCGGTCGCGGTGGTTGCCATGCCTGAAGATATTAGTCCTGGTGCAGGCCAGACCCCAATTTGGAACTAGTCCAGAACCAGCTGCATCTCCACGTGCTCCACACCGTCCACCTCGAAGGTTTCGCCGACGGCCTCGGCGCCGTAGGACGCGTAGAACTCGGTGAGGTATGTCTGCGCCTCGATCTTGACTACAGAGCGCTGTGTGGTGGGATCCAGCGCAGCCGCCCGTCCACGGCAGACCTCGAGGGCTTGCTCGACGATCTGGCGGGAAATGGCGTAGCCACGCATGTCTGAGGCCACGCAAAGGCGACCGATGTGCTGCTCTTCTGGAGTGCCGAAGACACGAGCGGTGCCGACGAGACGCAAAGGGCTGGCTGGATCGGGGGCACCGAATGGATAGTTGGGGCCTGAGCCCGGGTGCACGTAGGCCAAGATGTGTTGCGTATTTGGGTGGATATCAGTGTCATCAATCTCAGCGAACGGGGCGCGCTGTTCGTTGACGAAGATGTCCACACGCAGCTTGTACAGGGCGTGCACCTGCTGAGGAGTCATGTTGAGAACTGCTCGGCCAGTCAGGTGTACCTCTGGCTTGTCAGGATCCGGTTGCGTCATAGCCGAGTAGTTTACCGATCAGCTATTGCTCTCGGGAGAACTTGACCATATCGTCCCATTCGCGCACCTTCTTGCGCTCGCGGCCTTCGGCTTCGCCCAGCTCACGCTCGTACTTGTCCAGTGCGTACCACCCATTCCAGGTGGTGTAGGTGATGCCCTTATCGGCCAAGAATTCCTCGACAGCTTCCAGCTCTGGCTTGGCGGGAGCTAGGCCCAGGCCGTCGGCGTGATCAGACAAAAGGTTGGCGACAGCCTCGTTGGCATCGCCCTTGGTGTTACCGATCAATCCCACTGGGCCGCGGCGGATCCAGCCGGTGGCGTACACACCGGTGAGACGCTCGCGCTTTTCCGCCTCGGGATCGGCGGACCCGGGAACGCCAGCGATGCCGTCTGCGGTGGGACCTTCGGTGAGCACGCGGCCACCGACGTTAGGCAGCACGTTTTGGCGCTCGTCCCAAGGGAGATCGGCTTGCTGGTCGGACTTGTAGCCTACGGCGCGGTAGACCGCACCCACTGGCCATTCATTGAACTTACCGGTGCCGCGCACGCTGCCGTCGCCGGTGAGCTCGGTGCGCTCGGTAACCAGGGAGACCACGTTGCCGTTGTCATCGGTCTTGACCTCGTGTGGAGACTCGAAGAAGTGAAGGTAGAGCTTGTGTGGAGCACCCTTCGGCTCGGCGATGGCGTACTGCTCCAACAGGGTGCACACCATGTCCTGGATCTTGGAGGCACGGCGGGCTTCCTCGGAGCCTTCGTCGTAATCGATGTCTTCCGGATTGACGACAACCTCGATAGTGTCCGAGTGGTTGAGTTCCTTTAGCTCCAACGGCGTGAACTTCGCTTGGGCAGGGCCACGACGGCCGAAGACGTGAACTTCCTTGGCCTGGTTGTCCTTCAGGGAGTCATAGACGTTGTCCGGGATTTCGGTAACGCGCAGTTCATCGCCAGTTTTGGCCAGCACGCGAGCCACGTCCAGGCCCACGTTGCCCACGCCGATGACGGCCACGGAGTTGGCATCAAGCGTCCACGCTGGCTCGAAATCCGGGTTTGCGTCGTAAAAACCCACGAACTCGCCGGCGCCGCGGGTGTGCTCGCCGCCAGGGATGTTGAGATCGCGGTCGTCGGTCGCACCGGTGGCGTAGATGACGGCGTCGTAATAACCCTTGAGGTCCTCGAGGGTGACGTCCTTACCCACGTTGACGTTTCCGAACAGGCGAATCTCCGGCTTATCCAGCACCTTGTGCAAGGACTTGATGATGCCCTTGATGCGTGGGTGATCGGGGGCTACGCCGTAACGGATGAGGCCGAATGGGGCGGGCATGCGCTCAAAAATGTCGACAGCCACGTCCTGGTCTGATTTGGTCAGAGCATCCGAGGCATAAATTCCGGCGGGTCCGGATCCGATGACGGCAACTCGTAGCGGGCGGTTCTCAGCCATGAATTCTTCAGTTTCCTTATCAAGGGTGGGGACGTGTGATTGCTTATCTCGTTATCACGTAAAGCGTACCGAACGGGTACGTAGCGCTAGGCCTGAACTATAGACAGAGTGGTCTAGGTAAGGCAAGTTTCGGCTATCTTGCGTCTGTGAACCGAGCGGTCTATTGTTGGCTTCTCGTAGACAGGTTGGTCTATTATTTCCACCGAAAGGCGACGATGACTACTGCACCGCAGGCCACTCGAGCCAAGCGCAAGCCACGCCCGCAGGGACAGTGGCTGGTAGACGGCACGAATCCGCTCAATAATGACGAGCGCATCAAGCAAGAAGATCCCGGTGTCGCCGTGATGGAGCGCATCCGTAACATCTACTCCAAGCAGGGATTCGATTCCATTCCTGCTGAGGACCTCGCACCTCGTTTCAAGTGGGTGGGCATGTACACCCAGCGCAAGCCAGGGCTGGACGGCACGCAGACCTCCACTCTGACCAACGCGGAGCTGCAGGACAACTACTTCATGATGCGCATCCGCCTGGACGGTGGACAGGTAACCACCGAAGGCTTGCGCACCATCGGCGAGATCTCCAGCAACTTTGCCCGCGGCACCGCAGATTTCACCGACCGCCAGAATGTGCAGCTGCACTGGATTGAGATCGAAAACGTCCCAGAAATCTGGGACCGTCTGGAAAAAGTTGGCCTGAACACCATGTTTGGCTGCGGTGACGTGCCCCGCGTCATCCTCGGCTCTCCCGTTGCAGGCATCGCTGCCGACGAGTTGGTAGATGCCACGCCCGCGATCATGGACATCAAGGAGAACTACCTCCCGCGGGAAGAGTTCGGAAACCTGCCGCGCAAGTTCAAGACCGGCATCTCCGGCAACCTGCGCCAAGACATCACCCACGAGATCCAAGACGTCGCCTTCATCGGGTCCACCCACCCAGAGCATGGCCCTGGATTCGACCTGTGGGTTGGCGGCGGACTGTCCACCAACCCCATGCTCGCGCAGCGCGTGGGCGTGTGGGTACCGCTGGAAGAAGTCGCTGAGACGTGGGCCGGCGTGGTCCGCATCTTCCGTGACTACGGCTACCGCAAGGTGCGCAACCGCGCCCGCTTGAAGTTCTTGGTTGCGGACTGGGGAATCGAAAAGTTCCGCCAGGTGCTCGAGGACGACTACCTGGGCAAGAAGCTCATTGACGGGCCGGAGCCAGAAGTGGCGCCGGGCTACCGCGATCACGTGGGTATCTTCGAGCAGGCAGACGGCAACTTCTACCTGGGTGTGAAGCCGACCGTCGGACATACAGACGGTGGGCAGCTCCAGCACCTCGCCGACCTGGCCGATAAGTACGGTGTGACCCGCCTGCGCACCACGCCGGACAAGGAACTGCTGTTCCTCGACCTGACCCGCGAAAACGCGGGTAAGTTGGCCGCGGAACTCGAGGACATTGGACTGAGTGCCAAGCCCAGCGCATTCCGTCGAGACATTATCTCCTGCACCGGTCTGGAATTCTGCAAGCTCGCGCACGTAGTGACCAAGCAGCGCGCAATCGCGCTGGTCGACGAGCTGGAAGACCGCCTCGGTGACCTCGACGTGCCACTGAAGATCAGCCTCAACGGCTGCCCAAACTCCTGTGCACGTTCGCAGGTCGCGGACATCGGGCTGTCTGGCAAGGTTCTCACCAACGATGAGGGCGAACGTGTGGAAGGTTTCCAGGTTCACCTCGGCGGCGCCGTTGGACTGCGCGCCGGATTCGGCAAGAAGGTGCGCGGCAACAACGTCTTCTCGGCTGACCTGGGTGACTACGTGGTGCGTGTCGTCGAAAACTATAAGGACGGTCGCGAAGACGGAGAGTCCTTCGGCGAATGGGTCGTGCGAGCCGACGAGGAACTGTTGGTATGAGCGTGCCGGACGAGGACTCGCTGCCGTCGGTCAACGAACAGATCGGCGGCAGGACGGGGCACCCCAACGCTCGCCGAGCCACGGTGAACTTCTGCCCGTACTGCATGGGGGAGAACCTGTTCCCGGACATGGAAACCGACAACGCGTGGCAGTGCCGCGAGTGCATGCGCGTGTTCTCGGTGAAATTCCACGGTTTGCTCAACCAGGGCTAGTCCTAACGGGCCAGCCGGGATTCGGCGAGCGTTATCCCCAGGCTAATCGCCACGCACGCCGTGGCGGGCCCGGCGTAGAACAGACTTCTTTCCGCTTGCGGTTTTGAGACTGACGATATACCTGACCAGCAATTCGTCAAATTTAAGGCTCGCTGTTGAATGAATGGACAGATTGGTCTATTCTTGTCCAGGAACAAACAGACAGACTGGTCTGGATAGGGCGTTGACGAGCGTCATGAACGACAAGCAATGAGAAGAGGAACGCATGAGTGTGCCAAACATCTCGGGCATGAGTGGCCAAGGAGGTGCAGGTGGCTTCCTCGGGCTGAATGGCGTTGGCAACAACGATCAACAGGCTGACTACCGGGACCCAGAGATCAGCCCCAAAGGCGGCGACACCTCGACCACCCCCTTGAGTGACGAACAGCGCCAAGCGCACGTCGAACTCGTTGCCAAGTGGGGCCAGCAGCTGGAAACCGCTACCGCCGAAGAGATCATGGAATGGGCAGAGGAGCACCTCGAAGGCCCCATTGCCGTGACCATGAGCATGCAGGACACGGTCCTCGCGGAACTCGCCGAGGGACGTCTGCACAGCGGCGAACTGGTCTTCCTAGACACTGGCTACCACTTCAAGGAGACCATCGAGACCCGCGACAACGTGGAACAGCGCTACCAGCTGCCATTGAAGACCGTCGAGCCAGTTCTCAGCCGCGAAGAGCAAGACGAGACCTATGGGCCGCGCCTGTATGCCAGCAACCCCACCGCGTGCTGCCGTATGCGCAAGGTCGAGCCACTGGCGCGGATGCTCAACCCCTTCGAGGCATGGATCAGCGGCGTGCGCCGTGTCGATGCCCCCACGCGAGCAACCACTCCAGTGCTCGAGGTTGACCGCACCGGGCGCCTCAAGATCAACCCCATCGTGACCTGGACTGACGAAGAGGTAGAGCAGTACATCACTGATCATGACCTCATCATCAACCCACTGACCAAGCAGGGATACCCATCCATCGGATGCGCTACCTGCACCCTGCCAGTGGCCGAAGGCGAAGATCCACGCTCCGGCCGTTGGGCCGGAACCAACAAAGTAGAATGCGGGCTCCACACCTAATGACAACTCAGACACAAAACCCCTCCACCAGCGTACTTTCACCGCACCTGGCGGCACTGGAAGCGGAATCCATCGAGATTCTGCGCGAAGTAGCCGGGCAGTTCGACCACCCAGCGTTGCTGTTCTCCGGCGGCAAGGACTCCGTTGTGGTGCTGGAACTAGCCAAGCGAGCATTCGCTCCGGCCGCCGTGCCATTCGAGCTGCTGCACGTGGACACCGGGCACAACTTCCCAGAAGTTATCGAATTCCGCGACAAGATCGCCGAGGATCCACGTATCACCCTGCGCGTGGCGCACGTGCAGGATTGGATCGATTCCGGCGTGCTGCAGGAACGCCCAGACGGCACCCGCAACCCGCTGCAGACCGTTCCCCTGGTGGAGACCATCCAGGAGCAGAACTACGACGCAGTCCTGGGCGGCGCACGCCGTGACGAGGAGAAGGCTCGCGCCAAGGAGCGTGTGTTCTCCGTGCGCGATTCCTTCGGCGGATGGAACCCTCGCCGTCAGCGCCCGGAGCTGTGGGGCCTGTACAACGGCCGCCACCAGGCGGGCGAGAACATCCGTGTGTTCCCGATCTCCAACTGGACCGAGGCAGACATCTGGGATTACATCCGCGACCGCGAGGTGGAAGTTCCACAGATCTACTACGCCCACCAGCGCGACGTGTTCGAGCGCGGCGGCATGTGGCTGACCGCGGGCGAGTGGGGCGGCCCGAAGGAGGGCGAGGAGATCGTCACCAAGACCGTGCGCTACCGCACCGTCGGCGACATGAGCTGTACCGGTGCCGTGCTCTCCGATGCCACCAGCATCGAGGACGTCATCGACGAGATCCGCCAGTCCACCACCACTGAGCGTGGTGCCACCCGAGCTGATGACAAGCTCTCCGAATCTTCCATGGAAGACCGCAAGAAGGAAGGTTACTTCTGATGACCACCGCAGTCACCAATTTGCCCACGCTGCGCCTGTGCACGGCCGGTTCCGTGGATGACGGCAAGTCCACCTTCGTCGGACGCTTGCTCTACGACACGAAGTCCATCCTTTCGGACCAGTACGAGTCCGTGGAACGCGTCTCTACCGCCAAGGGTCTTGAGAATCCTGACCTGTCCTTGCTGGTCGATGGCCTGCGTGCCGAGCGCGAGCAGGGCATCACCATCGACGTGGCCTACCGCTACTTCGCCACGGACAAGCGCAGCTTCATCCTGGCCGATACCCCAGGCCACGTGCAGTACACCCGCAACACGGTCACTGGCCTATCCACGTCCGAGTTGGTCATTGTTCTTATCGACGCACGCAACGGCGTGATTGAGCAGACCCGCCGCCACCTGCGTGTGGCATCCATGATGAAGCTGTCTCACGTGGTGGTGGCCGTCAACAAGATTGACGCCGTGGACTACTCCGAGGAGATCTACAACCAGGTTGCAGATGACATCCGCACCCTGACTGACGAGCTTGGCCTGAACCACGTGGACATCGTTCCTACCTCCGCCCTGCTGGGTGACAACGTGGTGGAACGCTCCGCCAAGACCCCGTGGTACGACGGTCCTTCCGTGCTGGAGATCCTGGAAAAGGCCACCCCAGGTGCGGAAAATGACAGCGTCAACCGCGAGTTGCGCTTGCCGATTCAGATCGTGATTCGCGAGCACTCCTCCGATTACCGCGGTTATGCCGGACGCTTGACCGCAGGTGCGGTGGAAGTGGGCGATACCGTCAATGCGGGCGGCCGCGAGGCAGTCGTGGCGGGCATCGACTCGCCGGACGGCGAGCTGCAGCGCGCTGTCCGTGGGCAGTCTGTGGTGATCCGCCTGGATCGGGACATCGACCTGTCCCGCGGTGACATCATCGCCGGCTCGGACCTCCCCGAGCCCACTAATCAGCTCACCGCCACGGTATTCCACCTCGCAGAGACCCCGGTTCGCCTGCGCTCCAACGTGCTGTTGCGTTATGGCTCTGCCACCGTGCGCGCTCGCGTGGACGAGGTTATTGAGCGCATCGATGCGCCTCAGGGAGGCTCGGAGGAATTGGTTCTCAATGACATTGCGCGCGTGCGCGTGACTGTCGCTGAGCCGTTGCCGTTTGAGCAGTACCGCCGCGGCGGCCGGGTGGGCAGCTTCCTGCTGATCCAGCCGGGCACCGGCGATACAGTGACCGCCGGATTGATCGACTAATTCCCATGTCTGCTTCCTCTGCTCCCGTCATCGTGTTGGCTCACGGATCTCGTCATCCGTTAGCTGACCAGGCCATCCATCAGGTGGCTGACGCGGTGGGCGCAGAGGCGGCATTTCTGGACTTTTCTCCCCGCACCTTGGAAAACCAGGCGCGGCTGCTGGCCGCGCAGGGGCATAAGGACATTAGTGTCCTTCCATTGCTGTTCACCGATGCTTTTCATGCTCGCCATGATGTGCCGGAAACGGTGGAGGAAACGGAACGAGCCCTGGGCGTGAACATCACTGTCACGGACTCTTTGGGCACGGGAGAAGACATTGCCGAGCTACTCGTAAACCGAGTTCAGCAGGCACAGGCGTATCAGCGATTCACCAACATCGTGATCTACGCCGTTGGCTCTAGCAATAGCGAAGCCAACCAGGCTGTGGCGGATCTTGCGCACAGCGTGGGGCAGAGGCTGCGAATGCCGTGCGCGGCTCTATTTGCCACTGGTCGTGGCAGGGGAGTCGCCGCCTTAAGCGCACATTGCGCAGAACACGGACCCACTCATGTGGTTCCACTGTTCGCTGCCCCCGGAACGCTCTGGGATATGGCCGTGGAAAGCCACATCCCGAATGCCAGCTTCGGTACCCCGCTGGGTGCCGAATTGGCCGGAGTAATTGAGCACAGGCTCCACCAGGTAAAAGGACTCGAATCCCGATGAATAAACTCTTTCTCTTTGCCGTCGCAGGCCTGTTAGCCCAGTTGGTGGACGGCGCGCTTGGCATGGCCTTTGGTGTCACTGCCACTACTGTCCTGCTGTTTTCTGGCCTCACTCCCGCGCATGCCTCTGCGGCCGTGCACTTCGCGGAGATGGGCACCACGCTGGCTTCGGGTGTGTCCCACTGGAAGCTGAAGAACGTGCACTGGCCAACGGTCTTCTGCCTGGGTGTGCCCGGTGCCGTGGGCGCGTTTGCCGGTGCCACGGTGCTTTCGAATCTGTCCACCGAGTCCGCGCAGCCGGTGATCACGACGATCCTCGCGCTGCTGGGCTTTTATGTTCTGCTGCGCTCCTTCCTGTTGCCGTGGAATCGCACGCAGGCTGCGGAAAACGAAAAGCGGGGCTACGGTCCTGCGGGCGCGCCGTCTGCGAAGTCCCGGTACAGCCTCGCGGCGCTGGGAATCGGCGGAGGCTTCCTGGATGCCTCCGGTGGCGGCGGTTGGGGTCCTGTGACCACTTCCACGCTGATGGGCTTGGGCAAGGCCGAACCACGCAAGATCATCGGTACAGTCAGCGCTTCAGAGTTCCTGGTCTCCTCTGCTGCTTCGGCAGGCTTCATCTTCGGCCTGGCGGGAGAGCTGCAGGAGGTGTGGCGCCCCGTGGTGGGCTTGTTGATCGGTGGCGTGATCGCCGCACCGATCGCCGCGTGGCTGGTAACCAAGATCAAGCCACAGGTGCTGGGTGGCTTCGTGGGCGGCCTGCTGATGCTGATCAACATCCCGCGACTGCTCAGCGCGTCCAATGGTGTTGCTATCGCTATAGCCATTATCGCTGCGGTGGGCATCGTGGCGTTGGTGTACTCCCGCCGTTCCCGGATGCTGGCTAAGCCGGAAGGGGACAGCGAGGAGCAGCAGGCCGAGCAGGTAGAAGAAGAAGCGGAAAAGGTTACGGTACCTGCGTATTCGCGCCACTCTGCGGGCTGAGTTCCTTGCCAATAGAGTGATATTTTCCCAAAACCCACGGGGGTGTGAGCTACTTCACACCTCCGTTTGCTTTGCTCTTCAAACCTTTCCCCTCAGGCACAATGGACAGCGACAAGTGCCACGAGCCGAAAGGGACAACCACCCGTGACAAGCGCCACCGCTCCAGCCATCCGAGCAGTCTTAACCCCCGTCGCCAGCGCCGCCATCCGGCGCGACGCCATCTTGGAGGCCACCGGCGATTCCTCGCACGATCTGTTCTCCACCGTCGACCCGGTCACCGTCGATTTTTCGGATTCCCTCGATGCTGCCCTAAAGGCCGAGGTTCCCCTCCTGGTTTCCTCCGGTGCTCCTGTGAACGACGCCAGGCTCGCCGACGCGACCGGTGCCAACCTCATCCTGGTGGGAAATAACGAGGACGATCTGGAGCACATCCTCATCCTCAACGATCGCCTCGAGCGCATGGGTTACACCGTCGCCGGGTACATCCTGCTGGAACCGGCCGGTGGCGAATTCGAAATGACCTTCGAACAGGCCGCCCAGCTGGAGCGTCGCGAGCAGAAGATCGGGCCAGAGCTATTCGAGCGCAACCTCATCGACAAGGCCCGCGCCCAGCAGGCGCACATCGTGCTGCCTGAAGGCGACGATGACCGCATCCTCGAGGCCGCCCACCTCCTGCTGGAAGACGAAGTATGCAAGCTGACCATCCTCGGAGACCCAGAGGCCATCAAGGCGCGGGCTGAGGAATTGGGGCTGGATATTTCTGGCGCTGGCGTCGAAGATCCCACGGCGGGTGACCGCCTGGAACAGTTCGCAGAAGACTTCGCTGAACTGCGCAAACACAAGGGAACCACCGTCGACGAGGCCCGCGAGACCATGAAGGACATCAGCTACTACGCCACGATGATGGTCCACCAGGGCCTGGCGGACGGCATGGTTTCCGGCGCGGCGCACACCACCGCGCACACCATTAAGCCCTCGTTCCAGATCATCAAGACCGCCCCAGGTTCCTCCGTGGTGTCCTCGATCTTCCTCATGGTCATGGACGGGGTGCTGTGGGCGTTCGGTGACTGTGCGGTCAATCCAGATCCGACGCCAGAGCAACTGGCAGAAATCGCCGCCGTCTCGGCCCAAACGGCGCAGCAGTTCGGGATTGAGCCCAAGGTGGCGATGCTTTCCTACTCCACCGGAACCTCCGGTGCAGGCGAAGACGTGGAAGCCGTGGCTAAGGCCACCCAGATCGCCAAGGACAACAACCCAGATTTGGCCGTGGACGGGCCGCTGCAGTTCGATGCCGCGGTGGTGGAATCCGTGGGACAGAAGAAGATGCCCGGCTCCGACGTGGCAGGCAAGGCCACCGTGTTCGTCTTCCCGGACTTGAACACCGGAAACATCACCTACAAGGCCGTCCAGCGCACCGCAGACGCGCTGGCCGTGGGGCCAATCCTGCAGGGGCTGAACAAGCCAGTCAACGATCTGTCCCGTGGCGCTACCGTGCCGGACATCGTCAATACCGTCGCCATCACCGCCATCCAGGCCAGCACCAACTAAGGAACCAGCATGTCTACCCAATACGCACTCGTCCTCAACTCCGGATCCAGCTCCATCAAGTTCCAGGTGATCGATCCCAAGGCTGATTCCACCGAGCCACCATTCGTCTCCGGCATCGTGGAGAAGATCGGGGAGAAGAGCGGTCATATCAAGATCCAGACCGAAACCACGAAGATGGAGGACACACGCCCCATCCTTTCGCACTCCGTGGGACTGGAGCGCGCCTTCGGCATGATGAGCCTGTTGGGTGTGGGCCCGCAGGAGCTAGACCTGTGCGCGGTAGGACACCGCGTGGTGCATGGCGGCGAGGAATTCCACGCCCCCGAGCTGATCGAAGGTGACGTGCTGGACCGCCTCAAGGCGCTGATTCCTCTGGCTCCGCTGCACAACCCGGCCAACATTGACGGCATCGAAAACGCCCAGGCGCTGCTCCCTGACGTTTCCCACGTGGCAGTCTTCGATACCGCCTTCTTCTCCACCTTGCCCGAAGCAGCTGCGAACTACGCGCTGAATGCCGAGGTGGCCCGCGAGCACAACATTCGCCGCTACGGTTTCCACGGCACCAGCCACGAGTACGTCTCCCGCCAGGTCCCGGGCCTGCTGGACAAGGATCCGTCCGAGGTCAAGCAGATCACGCTGCACCTGGGCAACGGCGCATCGGCATCGGCGATCGACGGTGGCAAGGCCGTGGACACCTCCATGGGTCTGACCCCACTGGCGGGCTTGGTGATGGGAACCCGCACCGGCGACATCGACCCGGGCATCATCTTCCACCTCACCCGCTCCACGGACATGGACATCGACGAGATCGATAACCTGCTCAACCGAAAGTCTGGCCTCAAGGGCATGGCAGGGGTCAACGACTTCCGCGAGTTGCAGAAGCTCATCGACGATGGCGATAAGGATGCCAAGCTGGCCTACGACGTCTACATCCACACCCTGCGCCGCTTCATCGGCTCCTACATGCTCAACCTCGGCGGCGTGGACGCCATCACCTTCACCGCCGGTGTGGGCGAGAACGCCGTGGGAGTGCGCCGCGATGCGCTGGCTGGTTTGGAGAACTTCGGTATCGAGATCGACGACGCCCGCAACGCCAACGAAGAAGGCATCGAAGGCGCCCGCGAGATCTCTACCGATAACTCGAAGGTCAAGGTCTTCGTAGTGCCTACCAATGAAGAGCTGGCCATCGCCCGCTACGCAGACGAGCTGGCCAACCAGGCCTAGAACAGGGTCTGGGGGCGAATCATGTTCGCCATCTCAATCAAGCGATAGCGGTGGCGAGCAAAGGGGGACTGGCGTGCCAGCGAGCGCAAGCTCGCTTCCACGCCAGTACGCAAGCCACGCTCGTTGAAGGGGACGTCAAACAACGATGCACGGCTGATGGGGGTCTTGCCCTGCGCAGAGCGTTCGCGGATCCACGTCAGACCAGCGGACATCACCGCGAGCCGTACCTGCTGCAGGCGCGGCTCGTTGGTGGGGAGCAGCTCCAAGCGGCGGGCAGCGCGACGGATACGGGACTCGGAGAGCGAGCCGGTGGAACCCACCAGCAGCAAAATAGTGGTCAGGCGGGCCAGGCGCTGATGACGGGAATTCTGCGGCACGCGATCCAGCGCGGCCACAGCCGTATCCACTAGACCTTCCGCATTGAGCTGGCGAGCCAGACCAAACGCACTGGAGACCGTGGTGGGGTTAGTAGCCCACACCAACCCGTAGAGCCGCATCGCGTGGAAGCGCAGCGCGATGGGATCCTGGGTGATGTGATCCCAGGAAGGGACCGAGGAGTAATCGTCCACGGGAACGCGCTGCGCGAAGGCGAGCGCAGAGGCGGCGCGCGTGGTCTCCTGATTGAGCAGCCGGACGTTGTTCATGCCCTGCTGCTGCAACAGCAGCTCGTCGGTGGCGGCGAGAGCCAACTTGGGCGCCGGCTCGCCCGGCAGAATATTCAGCACCCGGTTGAAGTAGCTCTGCGCGTTGACAAAATCCGAGGACAATAGCGCGGCTACCCCGGAGTGCCAGTGGTAGCGCCAGTCATTCTTCAGCCGGTCGGAGAGCTCATCGAGCTGGCGGATCGCCTCGCCTGTCAGGCCCAAGTCCAGCTTGGCGCGGACCATCGACAGCGGTATCTCCACTGAGCCGGACATCTCCGGCTGTTTCATGGCCATCTCTAGGGTGTAGAGCACCTCGGAAGGCTCCGTGTAAGAAGCCGCGGAGAGTAGACCCGCGCCGGGATCATCGGAATCCGTCAGGGGAGTGGGCAGCGCGGCCACGATCTCCGGGGCGGAGATCTGCACCGAACGTTTAATGCCGTCCAGCAACTGATCCGTGCGGAACACGATGTGCTTGGTGCCGAACGTGGAACGCTGGGCCGTAAAACGCGTGTATAGGTGCGGGTAGTGGCGGCCGTCGCGGATGGCCAGAATCTCCCGCAGCACACCCATCAGCTGGTTGGACATCGCCGCAGCGGTGGGGAAGCGCGCCTCCGGATCCGGATGGGTCGCGCGCAGCAGCAGGCGATACAGCGAGAGGTATTCGCGGAACAGCGGCTCTTCGTCTGGCGTGGGCAAGCCCGGCGCGTACACGCCGTTTTCCACGGGAAGCTTCACGATCAAGCTGGCCAGCGTGCGGCCGACCGTGTAAATATCGCTGGCCACCGTGGGGCCAGTGGTAGAGACTTCCGGAGCTTGGAAACCCTTGGTGCCAAAGATATGCCCAAAGGCGCCGATGCCCGTCACCGCACCCAGGTCGATGAGCTTGACCTGGTCCTCCGTGATGATGATGTTGTCTGGCTTTAGATCGTTGTACACCACACCGCGAGAGTGCAGATAGTCCAAGGCCGGGAGGATTTCCAAGATGTAGCCGATGGCCGTATCCACATCCAGCGTGCCGTTCATCTTCCTGCGACGGGAGCGTAGCGACGGCCCGCCCGCGTATTCCATGACGATAAAACCGCCCTCGGAGCGAGGGTCATCGATGAAGTTGAAGATCTTGACGATTCCCGGGTGGGTGATCTCCGCGAGGAATGCGCGCTCGGATTCCGCCACCGCGCGTTCGTGCTCGCTCTGGGCGGCCATCATGCCCTTGAGCACCACATAGCGATCTGCCACAAAGTGGTCTGTGGCTAGATAGATCCAGCCCATGCCACCGTGGGCGATGGGGCCAAGCACCTCGTACTGGCTGGCCACAATATCGCCGGGTTCTAGCGTCGGCGCTTCCACACCGCGGGCCACCGCTTCCGCGGGATCAATGGTGGCGGTCTCAGGATCCGTCGGAGAGACGAATGGCAGCTTGACCATGCCGCCAGCCACCGTGGCACCGCGACGGTGAATGCCGCGGCGCTGGCGGAACGTAGACAGAGCCTCGCGCCGGGACTTTTCGCCCGAATCCACAGTCATCGGGCCGGTGGTGGCCTCCGTGTCGAACTCGTCATCGTCATCCGCAAACGGGTCGAAAGGGACGGCCTCGGTGTGCGCCTCAGTCTGGGCGGAATCCTCGTGCTCCCGTGGATCTGACTCACTCATCGAAATCCTCCCGTGTCATGGTGCCGACGCTGCGGCTCGCAGAAGTATCACCATTGCTGCGCAACCAGTTTGCACGCGCCTGGCTGATCTCCTGCTCCTCTTGCTCGGAGCGATACTTCATCGGCAGCGAGTGTGGTGAGCCTAGGTATTCCTGCATCCATTCGTTGTACAACTCATCCCACGTGCCATCGGATTGAATGCGCTCCAAAGTGGAATTGACCTGCATGACCAGCCCCTGAGCCTTGCGCCCCGTGGTGGGGGCGGGCATGCCCACGCCGTAATAGCTCACGGCATCCCCGGTATCGACAACCTCTGTGTACGGATCTTGGGCTTGGAGGCCGGAGAGTATGGCGTCGTCGGAAAAAATCGCATCGGCCTGATTGCGCTGCATGGCCATCAAACAATCGGTCCACGTGCGCGTCAGCAGCAGCGCGCCGATGTTGTTATCCACGATGGCTCGGGCCGGAGTGGAATCGCGCGTGGCGCACACCGTCTTGCCCGCAAGATCGTCCATGCCCGCGATGCCGGAATCCCCCAAGACCAACAGCTTGGTGTGAACGCCCAGGTAGGGCACCGAAAATTCGGTGGTGTTCTGGCGATCCTTGGTGATGGTCCAGGTCCGCAGGACGAGGTCGACGTCGCCGTCGCGGAGGGCTTCATCTCGACGCCGATTCTCCACATAACGGAATTCCACCCGGTCTGGGTCACCAAAAATATCGCGGGCAATCTCCCTGGCCAGGTCGATCTCGAAGCCTTCGAGCTCGCCGCTCAACGGGTCGCGGAAGCCCAAGCGGTTGAGGTACTGGCCCACGCCGACGATCAAGCGGCCGCGCTCGATGATCGCGGGGATGCGTTTTTCCACTGCGGCCGCATCGGGGCGGATCGAACCCCACGGCTCCTGCCTGCTGGAGGGGGAGGCTGCGAGATCCTGCAGGTCATCACCGCGGACAATCTCCGAGCCCACCGGTAACTCGTTGACCGTGCCCTGCGTGTGCACGTCTGGCCACACCGGAGGGGCGGTCGTAGCTGCCGAACAAGCAGACAGCAGGCTGAGAATCGTGACTGAGCCGATGACGGCGCGGGCAAGTTTATGCATCACACGTACTCCTGCAGACGAGGACGGGTACCGGCGATCACGCAGAGGGCGGCGATGACGGTCAAGAACGTGACGATCTTGGTCACCCGATCCGCGGAAGTGCGCACGTCGTTGAGAACCACTCGCAGATCGTCACGCTGCTCAGAAATCAGCTCTTGCAGCTCGGAATCGAGGATCTCGAAGTTGGTCTCCGAGGACGTGGCATCGCCTTCGGCACCCAGGCTGATCTGCAACGCCTCGTTGAAATTGCCGTTTTGCATTTGATAGAGCGTCGAGGCGTGCGAGGAGTCCCACAGGCGCAGCGCCTCGCGGGCGTTATCGATCCGCGCAGGCGAATCCACACCGTCGCGAGTGGCCTCCAACGCCTCACCGATCTGCGCAATGCGCTGCGAATAGGTGTTCTGACGGCGCTCGTCATAGTCACGCTGCACCAAGCCCAGCGCCTCATCGGTGCGGGCCTGCTGGGCGGTGATGCGCGCCTGGGTGAGCTCCTGCAGCGGGCGGACCGTGCCATCAACTTTTTGCCAGCTCGTAGCCCAGGTCAGGGCCGAACTGCCCGAAGCCCAGAGCAAAGCCACGATCATCAACGCGGTGGCCAGCACAAAGCCCACGTTGATACGGCGATGGGTCTCCACCGCCAGCCACACCTGCACGATTAGCAAAATGATCACGGCCGCAGCCAAGCCGGACAGCGGGAACCACAGGGGCGTGACCAACTGCGCCTGCTGGTCAGAGACCCGGCGTGAGGTCAGCAGATGCAGCTCCTGGGCATTGGGAAGCAGCGTGCCCTGCATCAGAGCAGAGGCCTCCGTGAGATAGCTGGCGCCGATGGGATTGCGCACGCGGTCATTAGTCTGGGCCTGAGCCACCAGCGTGATGTACTTGGGCAGCTCCTGCTGGATGAGCAGCGTGATTTCCATCTCGCGGCTATCTACCTCTTGGATGCCGTGGCTGGCGCGCAAAATAGCCTCGGAGGCATCGCGCAAGGCCTCCGTATATTCCACCTGCGAGGCGTTATTCCCCTTGCCCTGCTTCAAAAAGCCCGTGGTGGCAATGGAATCAGCCACGGACAACTTATTGAATAACTCCTGGGCGGAATCAGCGAGGGGCTCCGTCTGAGTAATGAGGGTATTGACCTCATTCTGGCGCACCGTGGAGGAATACACCATCGCGCCGCCTGCGGCCAGAATGGCCAACACGCACACAAAGGAAACGAGAGTCATCACTCCCGGAGGCGTGACCGCCACCCGCCACAAGCGTTTGGGCGCCCGCCGAGCCGCCACCGCCATTCCAGACAAAGACCGGGATGGGCGGGATTGCGCAGAGTCACGATCCATCCATCGATCTGCGTCCAGCGCCGGGAGAGAGGGCATGCTTTTGGATTATATAGACCACAGTTGACTCCTCAACAATAAAATGACCACCCACGTCAATCAACTGCGTTTATGGCACTATGGATCGCATGATTGAAGCCAGCTCATTGACCAAACGCTACGGCTCCACCACCGTTGTCGATTCCCTTGATTTCGAGGTGAAATCCGGCATTGTCACGGGATTTCTCGGACCCAATGGAGCCGGTAAATCCACCACCATGCGCATGATGGTCGGCCTGGACAAGCCCAGCGCCGGACACGCGACCATCGACGGAAAGCACTACTCCGAATATAAGCAACCCCTGCGCAAGGTCGGCACGTTGCTGGACGCCAAGTGGGTTCACCCCAACCGCAGCGCGGCCAGCCACCTCAAGTGGGTCGCCGCTACCAACGGCATCCCGTCCAAGCGTGTCGATGAGGTACTGGGCCTGGTGGGCCTCAGTGACGTCGCTGGTAAGAAGGCAGGCAAGTTCTCCTTGGGCATGGGACAGCGGCTTGGTCTTGCCGGTGCACTGCTGGGAGATCCTGAGGTCCTGATCCTCGACGAGCCCGTCAACGGCCTAGATCCCGAGGGCATCCGCTGGGTGCGCTCCTTCGTGCGCACCTTGGCTGCGGAAGGCCGCACGGTGCTGATCAGCTCCCACCTGCTCTCCGAGATGGCGCAGACCGCGGACCACCTGGTGGTCATCGGCCAGGGACGCCTGATTGCTAATACATCCACCCACGAGTTCATCAAGTCTGCGTCGGAAACCCACACCATCGTGCGCTCCGACCACCTGGACGAACTCCGCGGCGCGTTGAAGGAAGAAAACGTCCGTTTCTCCGAGGCCAAGGACGAAGATGGGCGCGACACCCTGGTTGTCGACAACAAGGACACCGACTGGGTGGGCGCCGTGGCTTTCACCTACGGGCTGAAACTCAACGAGCTCAGTGAGCGCCGGGCCAGCCTGGAGGACGCATTCATGAACATGACCGGCGGCAGCGTGGAATACCAGGCCAAGGGCGGCGAAACGAACAACAACGGCCTGCTCGGTGGGTCAATCCCAGCGGGTGCGGTGGCATTCGCCGGTGATGCGAGCAAGCAGGACGAGCAGAGCACCGACAAGCAGGGGGAGCGCTAAACCATGAACCTCATCAAATCTGAGTGGATCAAACTATCTAGCACCAAGGCCCTGTGGGCTACCAGCATCCTGGTGGTGCTGTTCAGCGTGCTGTTCGCCCTGCTGATGGGCTTGGGCACCGGCGTGAACTTGAACGACGAGGAGCTTATGAAAGATCCGGAGCTCTACGCAGCTACGGTGGCTTCGATTTCCTCGACCCAGGCATTTACAGGACTGACTGCCTTTGGCTTGATCGTGATCATCATCCAGGCCTGCATGATGGTGACCTCTGAATACGGCAACGGCAGCGTGAAAACCACGATGCTGGGCACGCCATCGCGGTGGCCCGTGCCCGTGGCGAAGTTCTCGGTCTACGGCGTGATCGCCGCTGTGCTGGCGTTAGTCTCCCAGGTGCTGAGCCTGCTGACGATGCGCTGGATGCTGAGCATGCGCGTGGAGGATAAGCAGCTGTTGGACCCCTTGTCCTTCTCCGCCGATGGTGTGTGGCGCGAGATTGGAATGAACGTGGTCTACTGCGTGCTGGTGGTGCTGATGACCATCGGCGTGGGTTACCTGATTCGCCACACGGCGGGCGCGATTTCCCTGATGGTGATGTGGATTCTGATCGTGGAAGGAATCCTGATTGGATTCATTCCTTGGGTCAAGGAATGGCTGCCCCCATACATGCCGTTTAAGAACATGGACGCGGCTGTCTCCGGCACTGATATTGCGGACGCGCCGTGGGGCCACACGGGATCGCTGATCTACTTCATCGCGTGGGCCGTGGTGATTTTCGTGGCTGGCGTGATCGTGCTGCGCAAGCGCGACGCCTAGCCGGAGCTAGAGGCTGTCTTGATGGCGCTGAATGTCATCAATCAGCGTCTCGGCAGCGATGGAAAGATTGCGCAGGGCAGGCACGCCGCGGCGCAGCTTCGCGATATCACGGGCATCCATGCGGCGGGTGGCGCCGGCGATGAGTAGCGCCCATTCGTCGGTGATGGAATTGAGCATTTCAATGCCATCATCGGTGAGATAAAGATCCTGTGCGCGCTTATCGTGATCATTAGCCTGGCGCATCACCAAGCCGTTGTTCATGAGGCGGCGCACGGTGGCCGAGACGTTGGAGGCCCGAAGGAAACGCAGGCGCGCGATGTCCGAGACGCCGCATCCTGGGTGCTGAGCAACGAACTGCAGCACCTCGATTTCCGACTGGGAGATTTCTAGCTTCTGATTAGGGCGTTCCATCAGGCGGCGGGTTGCGGAGAGGAAGTCGTAGACGCTGGATGCGATCTCCGCGACGTCGATGTCTGGCAAGACTTCCGGGGCGCGGTATCCGCGGATTTGTTGCGCCTGGGGGGTGCTGCTTTCAGACAATGGTCTACCTTTCCTCGATACTTTTGTGCTGCTATTCGAGATTGTTTCTGGGTATAAACAGTGTACGGTATCGACCTTGCCGAAAATGCTATTAGGTCGCAGTGGTGGTTATTATTTTGTAACACTTCGCTTATAAGTGGAAGCGAAATCCATCAATTGGTTGAACTTAATTTCAACTGAATTTGTTACTACCTGGCTGCACGCTACTGCAACGAGCTGGTCAGACGGGCCACGTTGTCCACATAGCGGCTGTACCACGGCCGCTCACGCCACTGTTTGAGCGTGAGCTTCTTACACTTTTCCCGGTAGCTCTCCGCTAGTTCCTTGAGCTGTACCATCAGCTCGCCCTCGCCGGTCATCAGCGAGATTTCGTAGTTCAGGCCGAAGGATCGCATGTCCATGTTCGAGCTGCCCATCACCGCGACCTCCGCGTCCGCGATCATGAATTTGGCGTGCAGCACCGCGGGGGCAGGGTAGAGGTATATTTCGACGCCAGCCTTCAGAAGCTCCCGGTAGTAGCTAGCCTGGGCCCGTCCCACCAGAAATTGATCGGCCTTTTCCGAAACGTACAATTCCACCGTCACCCCGCGATAGCAGGCCGTGGTGATTGCCTCCAGTAATGATTCATCCGGGATGAAATACGGGCTGATTAGCTGCAATTTCTGCTTGGAATGATGAGCAATCGAGGTAAACAGGCGCAGGTTTGGCTCCGTGGTGAATCCTGGTCCGGAGGGGATCACCTGCATGATTTCCCGCCCGGTGTCCTGCGCGTTATCTGAGAGTTGCTGCTTGAACTTGGTGGGTGCCAGTAGGCCGAGCTCTTCGTTGCTCTCCGTGTACCAATCCACCGCGAACACCGAGTTGATGGTGTTAACGATGGGGCCGGTGACCTCGGCCATGACATCCACCCAGTGGCGGCCGGCCTTCAGGTTGGACTTCTTTAAGTAGCTGGAATCAATCATGTTCTGCGAGCCCACGAAGGCCTTGCGTCCATCGACCACCAGCAGCTTGCGGTGGTTACGCAGATCAGGGCGGCGGAAGCGCCACCGCAGCGGCTGCAGGGGCAGCATCAAGTGCCAGCGGATGCCCAGCTTGGTGAAGCGCTTGCCCAGTTTCCTATGGCCGGGGTACTTCATGCTGCCGACGTGATCGTAGAGCAGGCGCACGGGTACCCCGCGATCCACAGCCCGGCCCAACGCTTCGAAAAAAGGAGCGGTGGTGGAATCCCACGCCATGATGTAAATCTCCACGTTGACGTAGATTTTCGCCTCGTCGACCGCGCGAGTCATCGCCGCGATGGACTGCTCGTAATTGGGATGCAGAGCAAGCAGTGAGCCATCTAGCGCAGGGAGGGATGTCAATTCGCGGTTCAAGTGGACCAGGCTGAGTAATTCGTCCGTCAGCTCTGTGCCGTCTGGAATGTCTGGCTCATCCTGACCCAGTTCTCGCAGTTGCTCATTCGCGCGGTTTTGAATGCGGTGCCGGCGTCGATTCACATACGGCGAGCCCATGAGGAAGAACAGGGCGATACCCACGAAGGGGACCAGGAAGATGGCCAGCAGCCACGCCATCGCGCTGGACGGGCGACGATCCGCAGGCACCCAGCCCAAGGCGGCGATCTTCAGCGAATAGTCCGCCAGCACCAGCACGACTTGCCACCACTCAAGGTTATCGGTAGCAACGAACAGGATGTCATTGACGGACTGCAGCGGAGCGTAGAGCCATTCCATGGGCCGGCCTAATTGGTCTGGTAGTCGACGATGACCGGAGCGTGATCAGACGCGCCCTTGACCTTGCGCTCATCGCGATCCACTCGCGCATCGGTGGCGGTGATGCCCCGGGCGTACTGCAGATCGATGCGGATTCCCTCGCCCTTCTGGAAGCGCAGTGCTTGGTAGTCCCAGTAGGTGTATTCATCCTCGATGAGGGTGGTGGCTTGCGTCAGGCCGGCCTCCTCAAGCTTGCTCAGCGCCGCGCGCTCCTTCGGAGTGACGTGCGTTTTTCCCTCGAAGTAGCTGCGGTCCCATACGTCTTTGTCGCGCGGGGCGATGTTGAAATCCCCTACGAGGCAGAGCTTGTCCGGACCATTCGCTGCGTAATCCGCGAGCTTGTCTAGCCACGCGAGTTTGTAGGTGTAGTGCGGGTCGTGGATCTCCCGGCCGTTGGGGACGTAAAGACTCCACACTGTCACGCCGCCGCACTCCGCGCCGATGGCGCGGGCCTCGAGATCCTGGCTGGCCTCCAGATCCTTATCGAAGCCGGGCTGGCCGAAATCGTGCGAGACGTTCTCCAAACCGACGCGGGAGAGGATGGCCACGCCATTGAAGGAGTGCAGGCCGAAGTGGGCCTGTTCGTAGCCAGTGTCCGTGAAATCTGGGAACTGGGCGTCGGTGCACTTGGTTTCCTGCAAACAGAGCACATCAACATCCGAGCGCTCGAGAAAATCGCGAACGCGCTGCTCGCGGGTGCGGACGGAATTGATGTTCCAAGTGGCAATACGCATGCCCAACACTCTAGCGCGCGGGCAAGACGCGGACGGTTCGATGCCGATGATGGATGGAAAAACCTAACCGGTGGTACAAGGCTTGGCCCGCGGTATTGGAATCGATGACTTCCAAATAGGCGTGATCGGCCCCGCTGGCGACTCCCCAGCGCAGCATTTCATTGCCCAGGTAGGTGCCGAGGCCTTGGCGTCGGAAAGGCTCCGCGACCTCGACCGCGGAGTAACCCAGCCACGTCCTGCTACCGCCCTCGGTGACCGTGCCGCGCGTGATGGCGGCGAGTTGGCCCTCGACGGTAAGGCGACCGAAGCTCAGCGTGCCGTTGATGCGGGCGCTGAGCAGGTCGAGCGCGTGACGAGGAAGTGGTTCGCCGCGGAAGTGGTACATGCTCAGCCACTCGTCATCGGGCTGCTCGTCCACGTGGAACTCGAGGTTGTTCAGGGGAGCGGGCATGGAGGGGAGTTCGGTGTCGAGGTCTCCGGGATCAGGTAGCTCGCGCGTCATGATGACGATTTCCGGGCCGCGCGTGCCTGGGATGTTCTCTGCCGCGCGGCCCAGCCGATCGGGCAAGAGCAGCTGTGTGGGTAGTTCGTGCGCGCGATAGAACTCGGAGATCTTCTCCAGTGGCACGGGCTGCAGCGCTGCGTGCGAGCCGATCGGCACCGCGGAGTTGGAGCGTTCCGTGATGCCGTCTCCTGCGCGAGCCAGCCAGCCGCCAATCTCCTCGTTGGCAATGCCGGGGAAGGCCTCCGCGATGGCCTGCTCGACCGCGCGGATATCGCTATTGCGCACGGGCTTAGCGGACAGCGTCTTGAGAACCACCACGCGCGCCGGGGAGATGGTGACCGCCGGGTCGCCGGATTGCGGCTCAACCTGCAGCGGGTTGGTGGAGATCAGCTCGCCGATGACGTCCGTGACCTTCGGGCGCGCAGCGCCTTGGCTATCTACGGCGTAGCGAACAATCACCCGCGCGCCGGGAATCACGCTGACGGGATCAGTGCGCCGAGACAGCGGAAAGGCGAACTGCTCCACCGTGCGCGCGCCCGCAGCGGCGGCGGTGTAATCGGTGGGGAAGTGGTTAGTCATCGTGACCGAAGGGATCCTTATCCACCCCGGGCATCCAGGTGCGCCCGCCCGTGTTCCAGCCCTCTGCCTTGAAAGCCTTCTTAGCCTGGCGTTTGTAACGGCCGATCAGCGCGTCCGTGTAGAGGAATCCATCGAGGTGGCCTACCTCGTGCTGCAGGCACCGTGCGAAGAATCCGTAGCCTTCCACGGATACGGGCTCACCGTGTTCATCCACGCCGGTCACGCGCGCCCAGTCAGCGCGGCCGGTGGGGAAGTCGTAACCGGGCACGGACAGGCAGCCTTCCTCGTCCGCATCCTCGTCTGGCATGGTTTCGGGGATGTCCGAGGTCTCAAGCACCGGGTTAATCACGCAGCCGCGGCGCAATGGACCGCCGTTGGCCTCAATCTGCTCCTCGGACAGGCGCTCGCCATCGGTGCCCTCGATGTCCGGACAGGCGTACACGAACAGTCGCTTGTCCACGCCCACCTGGTTGGCGGCCAGGCCCACGCCGTGCGCCTTATCCATGGTGGCGTACATGTTTTCCACGAGCTGCTGGATCTCTGCGCTGGGCTTTCCGTCGACCAGTTCGACGTCTTCCGTGGGCTGGTGGAGCACGGGATCACCGGCGATGACGATGGGCATGATGGTGGGCTGTTCAGTCATGCTTGCAATGTTAGCCGTGGTCAAGACAATGCCCTAGCAGCGCCTACTTAGAATGAGAGACGTGGATTCTTCGGAAAGTTTGTCTCAGCGCGAGCGCGCGATGCTGGACTTCGAGCGTCAGTGGTGGACGCAGTCCAGCAACAAGGCCGAGCGCATCCGCCAGGAGTTCGAGGTCCCTCCCGTGCGCTACTTTCAGCAGCTCAACGCCCTGATCGAGCGGCCTGACGCTTTGGCCTACGACCCGGTGACGGTGCGTCGTTTGTTGCGCCGTCGTGGCGATGAGGTGTGAGGTTTCTTTTTCTTTTCGACGCCAACTCGCGAGTGTCACGCTTGTGACCAGTGTGACAAGAGTTAATATTGTGGCGTGACTGATTCGAATCGACCACGCCATGCCCTCGACGACGACAGCTTCGACGAAGCCTTCGCCTTCGATGACACCGATGACGCCCCAGAAAACTACGACGACCACGACCCCGAAGCTGCCGGTGCGCCGAGCAGCAAGGTTCCCATGCGCGGACTGGGAATGATCCTGCTGGCCGTCGGCATCGTTCTGGTGGGCTGGGGAGCCTTCAGCCTCGCCGGAGGCGATGACGAATCCACCGAGCAGAACGCCGCCTCCACCGAGTCTGTGACCGAACAGGCGCAACAGCCCAGCCAGACGCAGCAGAGCGCAGCGCCTTCGCAGTCCCCGGAGAAGAACCCGAGCGAGACTCAGGGCCAGGAGCCCGCGGCGCCGGAGGCTGGCGTCGGAAATGAAGGGGCGGACGAACGGCAGGTCAACAAGGCAGACCAACAGGTCACCGTGTTGAACAACAGCCCAATCCAAGGCTTGGCGGGCGATACCGCCAAGACGCTGCGCGACAAGCAGTGGGACAAGACCAGCTTCGGTAACCTGCCGGACACCGAAGGTGCGTTCCCGAAGTCTGTGGTGCTGTACCCAGGCAACGATGCCAACGCCCGCGCGGCTGCCGAGCAAGTAGCCGCCGACCTGGGAATCGAGGTGCAAGCGCGCACCCCAGAGATCGACGGACGACTGGCCGCGGCGGACATGCTCGAGGGCGAAGGGCCAGCAGCGGTGGTCGTGGTGACCACCAACGACATGCCACGCTAAGGTGCGCGGACGGGCTCCCGATATACTGCACAAATAGTGCATGCCCCAGAAACGTAAGGACCCTTCCATGGATTTCCCTGGCTCACGGCCGACCGTCGGCATTGAATGGGAAGTGGCTCTGCTCGACCCAGCCACGCGCAACCTCACCCCGCAGGCGTCCGAGCTTCTGGAACTAATGGACCAGAAATTCCCCGACCACCGCGTCACCCGTGAATTCCTGGCTAACACCGTGGAAATGGTCACCGGGGTCCACGAGACGATCCCCTCCGCCGTGGACGACCTGTGCGAGCAATTGCAGCAGCTGTTCACCTGCGCGGACGAGCTAGGCGTGCAACTGTTCTCAGCGGGCACCCACCCATTCGCGGACTGGGGTGACCAGCAGCTCAGCGAAAAGTCCAGCTACCGGGAGATCATCGAGCGCACCCAATACTGGGGACGGCAGATGATCATTTGGGGCATCCACGTGCACGTGGGCGTGGGCTCCAAGGACAAGGTCTGGCCCATCATCAACGCCGTGATGACGCACTACCCGCACGTGCTGGCACTCTCCGCGAGCTCCCCAGCATGGGAGGGGCTAGATACGGGATACGCATCCAACCGCACGCTGCTCTACCAGCAGCTACCTACCGCGGGAACCCCGTATCAGTTCGCCAACTGGCAGGAGTGGGAATCCTTCAACGAGGACACGGACAGGTCCGGCGTGGTCAACCACACGGGATCCTGGCACTTCGACGTGCGCCCCTCCAAGTACGGCACGGTCGAGGTGCGCTTCGCCGATGCCACGATGGCCGTGTGGGAGCTGGCGGCGATCTCCGCATACATCCACTGCCTCGTGGTCCACTTTGAGCGCGCGTTCGACCGCGGTGAGGAACTGCCGACGCTACAGCCGTGGCACATCGCGGAGAACAAGTGGCGCGCTGCGCGCTACGGCCTGGACGCGGAGATCATCACCGACCGCGAGACCTCCGAGCGCTGGATCAAGGACGAACTGCGCGACTGGGTGGACACACTGCACCCGCTGGCCGAGGAGCTAGGTTGCGCCGCCGAGCTGGCGGACGTTCTGCGCCTCATTGAGCGCGGCGGCGATTATGAGCTGCAGCGCCAAGCCGCTCGCGATGCGGGAGCCGCGCTCGAGCCAGGCACTCGCACGCGCGGCGATGCCGGTGCGGAACAGGGCTTTACCCAGCCCGAAGCGTGGGTAGCCGCCGTGGACCTGACAGTCCGCACCCTGCGCGAGAGTCTTTAGAGGCCGTACAGACGGGAAGCCGCCGAGCACAGCGCGTTGGCGATCGAGTGATCTCGGTTCGCGCCGAAGCCCACTGCCCACATGCGCTTGGACTTGTGGGTGGTGTAGATGAAAGTGACGGTGGCTTCGAATATGTCGTACTGGTGGAACTGCAGGATCTCCACGTTGTAGCCGTGATCAGCCAAGATCTGCGTCATCGCAGAAGAAGGGCCCATTGCGGTGATGGATGCCTGGGTGCCTTGACCTTCGGCGTTGAGGCCGGAGATGGACATCTCGAACTCGTGGCGCCCTGCGCGCAGGCGGTTGCTGCGCATGTACTCCACCCGGATCGCAGAGGGGGCGTAGGTGGAGATGAACTTCTTCCACTCCATGCCGCGGGCTTCCTGGCGCATGCCGGAAGGCAGGCGCTGTCCGAAGCGGGCGCGGAATGGATCCTCGGCGAAGTTGCGCGTGCGCATGCGACGCTTCTCGATGCGCGACGTGGAGGTGGTGGAGTAGGTCTTTGCCGTGGAACGACGCTTGGTACCCGAAGGACCAGACTTGGTCGCGGTGTAGGTGGGGTTGTTCCATTCCGATTCCGGGCGGGCGAATCGGATCAAAGTGGTGGCGTTCATGGTGCGCTCGTTTTCTTCAAACATCATTGTTAATCGGTCCTTACGTGCCAGATGTGGTTCCTGTGTTATCTGGACCGACGCTCATGCGGTTCACGCTAACCCCGGTAGTGGAGGGGTCAGTCCTCGCCTCCACCCGGGTTGGGTACTCGCATAAGAATGGTGCTCATGGGAAATAAACCTACTGCAAACCATCTAGTGGACGCAAATTTCCCACATGTTGAGAAAATTGTTACGCACTTTCGGTGGCTGTTCGCGCCAAAAACAGCAGTTCCGCTGCGCCGATGTGGAGAATCTCCGAAGGATCAACGGACTCGTCCGCACTGTGTATGCGGCACAGCGGCTCCTCGATGCCGAACAGCGCCAGCTCCGCATCTGGGTACGCGGTGAGCAGCTCATTGGTCAGCGGAATGGAGCCGCCGCTGCCGGTCTCTACCGTGGACTTGCCGTAGACCTCGCCGATGGCCTTGCTGAAACGCTGGAGAGCGGGACCGGACGTATCGGCCCGGAACGCGGAGGCGACCGTGGAACGCTCGATCTCCATCTTCGCGTTGGGCTGGTGCCTTTCCAAGTGCGCAATCAGCGCGTCTTGGGCTGCCACTGGATCCATTCCTGGTGGCACGCGCAGGCTGACCTGAGCGGCGGCGCGTCCAGGCACCGCGTTAATCGCGTCCTCGACGCTCAGTGAATCCAGACCGGTCACGGTGATGGACGGACGCATCACGGTTAGATCATTGGCCGCGATGCCTTGCTCCGCGCCCAGAACCTCCACGCCGTCCAGCACGCCCGCGTTGCGGCGGAAAGTATCCGTGTCCGGACCCACGCCTTCCCACACAGCGTCGGAGGTCAGTCCTTCCACGGCCACTAGGCCGTTGTCATCGTGCAGGGTGCCCAAAAGCTTGATCAGTTCCAGCAGTGCATCCGGAGCCGCGCCGCCGTACTGCCCGGAGTGCATGGGCTGAGCAATAGTGCGCAGCGTGACGGTGACGGGAGCGGAACCACGCAACGCGGTGCAGACGCTGGGCAGCCCCAGCTCGTCATTGCCACTATCGGCGATGAGGAACGTGTCTGCGCGGAACAGCTCCGGCTGGGCATGCAGGAGATCCTCCAGGCCGTATCCGCCGCGCTCCTCAGAACCTTCCACCACTACGCGGATGCCAATCTTGTCTAGCTGCTCGGAGCCGGCGTCGATCAACTCACGCAGTGCCCGCAACACGGCCAGGTGCATGACCACGTGACCCTTACAATCGGCGGCGCCGCGTCCGTACCAACGGCCGTCGCGCTCGGTCAGCGTCCATGGGTCTGCGGTCCATTCTTTTTCGACGCCACTTGGCTGAACGTCAAAGTGTGAGTACAAGAGAATGGTGGGATAGCCTTCCGCGGCTTCCTTGACTCCGATGACTGAGGTGGAGCCATCCGTGGTCTTGAAGGGCTCCACGGGTACGCCAGCGGCGCGGAACTGCTCCACCACCCATGCGGCGGCACCGGCGTTATGCTCCTCCAGCCCCGGCACTGAATGGATGGACTGGAACGCCACCAGTTCCTTCAAGGACTCCCACACAAACGGCATGTGGGACTCGATGAGCTCCTTGGTGAGCTCCGGGGTGATCTGGTCTGCAGAAGTTGGTAGTGCGATGCTCATGCCTCACACGGTACTCCGGCGCTGGACAGTCGACTGCGATGGCTTACAGGCAAATCTTGCACTCGATATGGGGGAGTGCTAAAACGGTGGCTAGCACTTGAACCACTTGAGTGCCAATAAATGCACCATCAGATGCAGTGAGAATGGATGTCGCGACATTCGTCCATTCGTGCCGTCGCGGGCGCTGGGTCTGAACCGCACGTGTCGCAAAACCAAACGGAGGATCACAGCCACATGGCTAAGATGATTGCATTCGACGAAGAAGCACGCCGTGGTCTGGAAAAGGGTCTGAACACCCTGGCAGACGCGGTCAAGGTAACCCTCGGCCCAAAGGGACGCAACGTCGTTCTGGAACGCAAGTGGGGCGCCCCAACCATTACTAACGATGGTGTCACCATCGCTCGTGAGATCGAGCTCGAGGATCCATACGAGAAGATCGGCGCAGAGCTGGTCAAGGAAGTTGCCAAGAAGACCGATGATGTTGCTGGCGACGGCACCACCACCGCAACCGTCTTGGCACAGGCACTGGTGCGCGAAGGTCTGCGCAACGTGGCTGCAGGCTCCAACCCGATGGGCATCAAGCGCGGTATCCAGGCTGGCGTGGAGAAGGTCACTGCAGAGCTGCTGGACTCTGCCAAGGAGATCGAGACCCAGGAGCAAATCGCTGCAACCGCCGGCATCTCCGCTGCTGATCATGAGATCGGCAAGCTGATCGCCGAGGCTATGTACAGGGTTGGCGATGGCCAGCTGAACAAGGACGGTGTAATCACCGTCGAGGAGTCTAACGCTTTCGGTGTGACCTTGGACGTCACCGAGGGTATGCGCTTCGACAAGGGCTACATCTCCGGTTACTTCGCCACGGACGTTGAGCGCGGCGAAGCTGTGCTGGAGGATCCATACATCCTGCTGGTGTCCTCCAAGATCTCCAACGTTAAGGACCTGTTGCCACTGCTGGAGAAGGTCATGCAGTCCGGCAAGCCATTGCTGATCGTGGCAGAGGACCTCGAGGGCGAAGCCCTGTCCACCCTCGTGGTGAACAAGATCCGCGGCACCTTCAAGTCCGTGGCTGTGAAGGCTCCTGGCTTCGGCGATCGCCGTAAGGCGCAGCTGCAGGACATCGCCATCCTCACCGGCGGTCAGGTTATCGCGGAGGAGGTTGGCCTATCTCTGGAGACTGCTGACCTGCCACTGCTGGGTACCGCCCGCAAGGTTGTGGTGACCAAGGACGATACGACCATCGTCGATGGTGCCGGTTCTTCCGAGCAGCTGGCTGGCCGCATCAAGCAGATCCGCCAGGAGATGGACAACGCTGACTCTGATTACGACCGCGAGAAGCTGCAGGAGCGCTTGGCTAAGCTCTCCGGCGGTGTGGCCGTGCTGCAGGTCGGCGCTGCTACTGAGGTGGAGCTGAAGGAGCGCAAGCACCGCATCGAGGATGCTGTGCGTAACGCCAAGGCTGCTGCCGAAGAGGGCATCGTTGCCGGCGGTGGCGCTGCGCTGCTGCAGGCTGCTCACGTGCTGGATGAAGGCCTGGGTCTGGAAGGCGACGAGGCTACCGGCGTGCAGATCGTGCGCGCTGCTCTGTCTTCCCCTCTCAAGCAGATCGCCCACAACGCTGGCCTGGAGCCAGGCGTGGTGGAGGACAAGGTCTCCAACCTGCCTGTCGGCGAGGGTCTGAACGCTGCAACCGGCGAGTACGTGAACCTGCTGGAGGCCGGAATTTCCGACCCAGTGAAGGTCACCCGCTCTGCTCTGCAGAACGCTGCGTCCATCGCGGCTCTGTTCCTGACCACCGAGGCTGTGGTTGCAGATAAGCCAGAGCCTGAGGCTCCTGCAATGCCAGGCGCTGATGAGATGGGTGGAATGGGCGGCTTCTAAGCCTTCTGTTTCCTTAAATAGGCACCGTTTTGTGCGCGTTCGGTTTTCTTCTTCCGACGCCACGGCGGTGCCGTTTTTTGCGTTTGAATCGGCTTGTGTTGCGGGGTGGCTGCACATTTGACGAACGGGCTGCAAACATAAAGTAAACTAAAGGTAAACAGCATGTCAGAGGCTATTCCGGGGGTGTCGTACGGGGGTGATTCAATCTGATGTGTAACATTTGCGAACTGCCCAAGCTAAATCGCGATTCACCTGCAAATATATCGATTGGGTCACGAATTCATTGTTGGAACCTGAGCGCGGCAATGGGGGAACCTGAAAATAATGCTTCTCTAGGGGTTGAACATGCTGCAGATCCGATTAAAGTAACCCTCGACAGCCTCACCAGGGGCGTCAAGGAAAAGAAACTAAAGTCCACTCGAAACCCGAGTGTGACGCCTCTGATTAGGGAGAAAAATCATGCCAGAAATTCTTGAGCAGCTCAGCGACTTCTTCGGTGGATTCAGCGACATCTTCGGCGGACTGGGCGACCTGTTCTCCGGTATCTTCGCTGTTGGCGAAGTTATCCTCGGCTGGACCGGCGAATCAGCTAAGTAATTCAGCCTTCGGTTAAACCGAAAATCCCCGGCACGGAAGTGCCGGGGATTTTCTATGTCCGAACGCCAGTGTGCGGGGCAAACGGGGGAACGTAGGCTCTTCACCCCGCGAAGTGAGTCAACCTCGGGATAGACTGAGAGTTACATATTATGCTCCTCTTCACGCGATTTTTGCGCTGGGGAGCGGGTAGCGAATGAGCGCGTCGTCAACACGGCGAATACGCAGAGCATACACAGTTTAAGGAGCGCTTAGGCATGGCCGATGACAATCAGGACGATTTCCACCTTGTAGACCTCGCCGCCACCGAGGGTTACCTCGTGGATGATTCCGATGAGGATGATCCCACGCTGATCACCCCGGACGGCCACCGCGTAGACACCTGGCGCGACCAGTATCCTTATGACAATCGCATGAGCCGCGAGGAGTACGAGACCACCAAGCGCTCCCTGCAGATCGAGCTGCTGAAGTGGCAGAACTGGACCAAGGAAACGGGACAGAAGCACATCATCCTCTTCGAGGGGCGCGATGCTGCCGGTAAGGGCGGCACCATCAAGCGCTTCAACGAGCACCTTAACCCTCGCGGTGCGCGCACCGTCGCCCTAGAAAAGCCATCGCCACGCGAGTCCACCTCGTGGTACTTCCAGCGCTACATCGAACACTTCCCAGCTGGCGGCGAGATCGTCTTCTTCGACCGCTCCTGGTACAACCGCTCCGGTGTGGAGCGCGTAATGGGATTCTGCACCGAGTCCCAGCACGCAGAGTTCTTGCGTGAAGTTCCGATGCTGGAGAACATGATCCTCGGTTCCGGCATATCCTTGACCAAGTTCTGGTTCTCTGTGACCCGTAAGGAGCAGCGGACCCGCTTCGCCATCCGTCAGGTGGATCCCGTGCGTCAATGGAAGCTGTCTCCTATGGACCTGGCGTCCCTGGATCGCTGGGATGATTACACCCGCGCCAAGGAAGAGCAGTTCCGCTATACGGACACCAATGAGTCCCCGTGGATCACCATCAAGTCCAATGACAAGAAGCGTGCCCGCATTAACGCCATGCGTTACGTGCTGAGCAAGTTTGAGTACACCGGCAAGGATCACGAGCTGGTGGGCGAGCCCGATCCGAAGCTGGTTAAGCGCGGACGGGACGCCATCGGCGACTAATCGCGCCAGATCTCAATCGGATTGCCCTGCCACCTGGTATTTGGCGGAACGTGGTCGCCACGCATCACCAGGGAGGCAGGGCCTACTGCTGCGTTCTTCGCTAGTGCCGCAGCCGGAAGCGCCACTGAGTGTGGGCCCATCGTGGCGCCTTCGGCCACCGTGACCTCGTCCAAGCTCATCACGCGGTCCTGGAACAGGTGGGTCTGCACCACGCAGCCCGGCCCCACGGTCGCACCGCGGCCGATGCGCACCAAGTCCGCCTCCGGCAGCCAGTAAGAATCCATCCACGCGCCGCGGCCAATCTTGGCGCCCAGTGCGCGCAGGAACATGTTCAAGCTGCCCGTGCCCAAGGTATGAGCCAGGAACCACGGGCCGGCCACGGTTTCCACAAACTGATCCTGCAGCTCGTTAAACCACACGAAGCCGCTGAACAGCGCGTGATTTCCCGCCTTGATCTGCTGCACGCACAGCCACTTCATCAAGACAGTCACCAGTGCGGCAAAGAAGCCGGCACCGATGAGAATCAACCCTGACGTCGCAAAGAGAACCCACACACCACCGTGGACCAGCACCCATTGCATGACGGCCAGTACCGCCACGAACAGCATCGTGGACACCATGGGGGCCAACAGGCGCAAGGTTTCCACCACGCCGCGCGCGAATTTCAGCGCGAAGGTGGGGTTGTAGGTGCGGTTGTCGCCTTCCGAATCGACTTCTATTCGACGCAAACGCTCCGGCGGCGAACCCATCCAATTGGAACCAGCTTTGGTCTTTTTCGGGGTGGAAGAAAGCACCGCGACCAGCGAATTCTTCTTCAAATTGCGCTGCGGACCAGCGATGCCTGAGTTGCCCAAGAAGCTGCGCTTGCCCACGCGGGTGTGACCGGAGAGCATCCAGCCGCCACCGCCGAGCTCGTAACCGCCGACCATCGTGTCATCGGCGAGGAACGCGCCTTCCTTGACCTCGGCGAAACGCGGGACCATGACCGCGGTGGAGATCTCCGCATCCTTACCAATCTGCGCGCCCAAGCTGCGGAACCACAGCGGGGTGAGCTGAGCTGCGTACAGCGGGAACAGGTGCGTGCGGGCGGCGTCCATGAGCCGTTCGATGGACCAGATGCGCCAGCCACGGGCAGAACGCACGGGCACCACGCCCGGCTGCAGGCCCAGGGAGAGCGCGCGCACCAAAATCCAGGTCAAGCCCATGTACACCGCGAAGGCCAGGAGACCAGCCGGGGCGGCCCACAGGGCGGAGTACGCCAAGAAGCTGCCCAGGGAGACGCTGCCGGTGGCGCCCAGGTTGCTCAGGGAGAGTCCGAAGAAGACGAAGGCGGCAGCTGAGGCCAGCGCCAGCAGCGGAAGCAGGGACAGCACGATCGAGGTCACGCCGTAAATAGTGACCCATGCGGGGCGGCGCGGAGGGGCTTCCTGCGGCCAGTTGTTGCGGACCTTGCCCACCTTGCGGGCAGGCGAACCTGCCCACCTCGCGTTCGCCTTGACCTTCTTGCGCGCGGTGACGGCGCTGCCCGCCTCGATAGAGGCGCTGGCACCGATGCGGGCGCCGGGAAGAATCGTGCTGCGTGCACCAATGGAAGCGGCCTTGCCGATTTCGATCCGGCCCACGTGCACCTGGTCGCGTTCCACCCAATAGGTAGAAATGTCCACTTCTTGCTCTACCGAGCAGTAGTCTCCCAAGGTCAGCAGGCCGGTAACCGGAGGCAGCGTATGCAGCTGCACACCCTTGCCCACGTTGGCGCCTAGCCAACGGGCATACGTGGTGATCCAGGTCGCGCCGGAAACATCGCGGGCGCCGGAGGTATCGGCGATGCGCTCGGCAGCCCAAATGCGCAGGTGCGTGAAGCCGCCGCGACGGTACGTGCCGGGCTCGATGCCCGCGGTGACCGCGCGGATGAGCACCGCGGACAGCGGCAGACGGCCCAGCGGGGTCGCGAAAATCAGCACTGCGATGAGCACTAGCCACCACGGAAGGTTGCCCGGTCCCAGGGCTTCCACCGGCAGAGTGCCGGGCAGAACGTTGAGGCCCAAGATTTGCATGAGCCAGTTGCCCGCCAACAGCCAGGTCACCCACTGCGCGCCGGCCAAAGTCATGGCTGGCAGCTGAATGAGCGCCTGTGCCACGCGGGTACCAGCGCCCACCGGGATTACGGGTGGCAGTTCTGGAGTGTTCGGGGTGCCGTCCTCGCTGGAGGAACCGAGGAGTCCGGCGGAACCCGCAGAGCCATCGCCCACGAAGCTATCCACGTGCTCGGCGAAAGAGCCCAAGCGAGCGTGATCGTAGAGGTCGCGCACGGACACCTCGGGAACACGCTCGCGAACCTGAGCGATGAGCGTGGCAGCAGCCAGCGAGGTGCCGCCGAGGGTGAAGAAGTCCACGTCGGCGCTGAGAACCGTAGTGCCCAAGGCATCGGAGAACAGCCCGGCGAGCCATTCTTGCGTCGGGTTATCAAAGGACGCTTCGCCCTGCGACGGCAACGGCCACGGCAAGGCCTTCTTATCGACCTTGCCGGAGGTGGTCACGGGGAGGGAATCCAGCGCGCACAGGCGCGGGATCATCGCGGCAGGCAAACGGTCGCGCAGCTGAGTCATGGCTGCTGTGGTATCGAATCCCTCCGCGGAGCCTTCCTCTGGCGAGACGTATCCCACCAGCACTTTGTCACCGCCGCCGGTGGTTTGTACTACCACGGCCGCGCTGCGAACGTTGTCCAGGGAACTGAGCGCGGAATCCACCTCGCCCAGCTCGATTCGACGTCCGCCGATCTTGACCTGGTCATCCATACGGCCCACGAAGTACAGGCCGTCTTCTTCCAAGCGAACGTGATCGCCCGAGCGATACGCGCGATCCCATCCCAGCTCCGGCATGGGGGCGAACTTCTCCGCGTCCTTGGCTGGGTCCAGGTAGCGGGCAAGGCCTACGCCACCAATGATGAGCTCGCCGACCTCACCCATCGCCACGGGTTGGTTGTTCGCATCCACCACGGCCAGGTCCCATCCGCGTAGAGGCAGGCCGATGGACACGGGCTTGATGCCGTCCATCGTGGTGCCGCATGCCACCACTGTGGCTTCGGTGGGGCCGTAGGTATTCCACAGCTCGCGGGAGTCCGTGGCGAGGCGTTGCGCTAGTTCCGGAGGGCAGGCTTCACCGCCGAAGATCAGCAGGCGGACGGCGTCCAAAGCTTCATCTGGCCATAGTCCGGCAAGGGTAGGCACGGTGGACACGGCGGTGACGTCCTTGGAGATCAGCCACGGTCCCAGGTCCACACCGGAGCGCACGAGGGAGCGCGGGGCGGGCACCAAGCAGGCACCATTGCGCCAGGCCAGCCACATTTCCTCGCAGGAGGCGTCGAACGCAACGGACAGACCTGCCAGCACGCGATCCTCGGGGCCCAGCGGCTCGCCCTGCAGGAACATCTCCGCTTCCGCGTCCACGAAGGCCGCCGCGCTGCGGTTGCTCACGGCCACGCCCTTGGGCTTGCCGGTAGAGCCGGAGGTGAAGATGATCCATGCGTCCGTGTCCAGGTCCGGGCCGGTTTCGGTGACCTTTTTTCTCGACGCCAACTCGGCGCTGTCCGCGCTCATCTTCAAGCCGTCTGCGGTGTAGATGGCCTGCACATGTGCTTCGCCGAAGACGAGTTCGGCGCGTTCCTCGGGGTCGTCCGCATCGACCGGCACGTAGGCGGCGCCAGCGGCGATGGTGGAGAGGATGGCGATGTATAGGCTGCGCTGTCCGCTGGGCATGCGGATGCCGATGCGATCGCCGCGGCGGATGCCCTTGGAGGCGAGCCAGTCTGCGGTGTCTAGGACTTCGGTGAGTAGTTCGGAGTAAGTGATGACACCGTGGCCATCATCGATGGCTGGCGCGTCCGGGTAGCGCTGCGTGGTGTCACGGAGGACATCCAGCAGCGTGCGTGCGGTAGGAGCTTCGGGGGAGCGGAGGTATTGGCTAGGGATCTGTGCTGCCACTTATTCCTTCCCCTTCTGTCCGTCGGGGAGGGTCTCTGGGTTATCGGCCGCGATGATCTGCTTGGCCAGCTTGCGCAGGTGCTTGAGCTGCTTGGAGGTGGATTCATCCAGCGCTTTGTCCTCGGCGACCGTCACTAGGGGACGAAGGTTGGTGTACGCCTTGGTGCCCTTTTTGGTGATGGAGATAATCTGGCGACGACGATCATTGGGATCCTTGACGCGCTTGGCCAGCTGGCGATCCTCGAGGGAATCGACAAGGCGCACCATATCGGAGCGGTCCACGCCCAGGATTTCACCGAGGGTGGCCTGGGAGGCGGCATCGCCATCAGCGAGGCAGGTGAGAACCCAGTACTCCCGCAGGTTGAATCCTTGCTCCACAAGGGCGGTCTCGACGAACTCGCGAGTGCGCCTGCGGAGTCTTTCCAGTTGGAAAGATGGGGAGCTGAGGAGGTCTGCGGGGAGCGGTAGGGATTCTTGCATGTTTACAAGAGTAATCCCCAATATGGGACTTGTCTAACTGTGGGTGCTTCCAACTATTCGTGTATGCATCGGAAGAAACGCGCGAACCGAGAGGCTCGCGCGACGTGGGGTTGAGGAGTTCTAGGCGTTATCGTCGACGCGCACGATAGGCAGGCCGGAATCGCGCCAACCGGAGGTGCCGTTGGCCACGTTGATGGAATCGATGCCGTTGGTCTCCAGCCACTGCGCGGCACGAGCCGATCGACCACCGGACAGGCAGATGACGTAGATATCCTCATTCAGATCCAGCTCGCCGTAGCGGGCCTGGAGCTCGGAGAGGGGGAGGTTGGTCGCGCCCTTGGCGTGCCATTCCTCAAACTCATCGGCTTCACGCACGTCGACAAGCTGTGCGCCTTCGGGGACTTCGTTGGGCTGTACTGTTTCAAAATCGCTCATGCCTACCCACCATAGGCAAATGAGGTGCGTTGGTCACCCGCCTTACTCGCACCTGCTGCCACTGTCTCGACCATCAACTAGGGTCGGAGGCATGAATTGGCTGTGGGTAATCGTCGGCATCCTGGTGGTACTGGGTGGAATTCTCCTCATCATGCAGGGGCTGAACAAGCGCAATGAAGAGCGTGGCAGGAACGCTCAGGCTCGCACGCCCAAAGACCCCTTCGCAGAGGTGGATGGGGCAAGTAGGTTCAGCCCGAAGAACATCGCCCCCGGCGCGATCATCAGGCATGGACAAACGGACTACGTGGTCCGCGGTTCCCTCGAGATAAACCAAGGCCCCTACGTCTGGCACGAACACATGGTCGACGGCGGCAACGGCTCCCGCTACTTCTCCGTAGAAGTAGACGAAGGGACCCTAGAGCTAATCCTCTGGGAAAAGGGACCATCCTCCACAGAGCAAGAACCACCGTCGGAAACCGAGGTCAACGGCGTGCGCTTCAGGGAATCCGAACGCGGGCCTGCTCACTACCGCTCCACGGGAACCACCGGCCTAGATGCCTCCGGCGACATGCGCTATGTCGACTACGAAGTCGCCGGCGCAGATGATCCTCGCCGCCTCAGTTACGAAAAGTTTGGCGATGCTCCCTGGGAAATCTCCCTCGGCCACGTCATCTACCCAGGCGAGCTGACTGTCTATCCCGCGCCAGAACAGTAAGCCCATGAGCACTACGCAGCTTGCAGTCGCCCCGCAGGACATCAGTGCCGCATCCCTCGGCGTGCGCTTGGATGGACCCGCGCCCACCGTGCTGGTCGGCACGACGCTGCAGGGTTCCGGCGCGTGTTTTCGGCTCGACCTTGGCATCCTGGGAGCCTCCCATGTTGTCGACGCCACCCTGCTTGACGGCGGACAACCCTCCGCGCACCTTCGCGAAGAGATCAGCTGCCACGCGATGGAAGGTGGGATGGCGCTGGGTGATGGCGTCGAAAAGAATCAACGATGGGTAACAGGAAACTACCGCCTACGTGCGCGGACAGTGCAGCTGGGGACAGAAGAATTTGCCGAGCGAGCAGAGACGATTCTGCAGGCCGCTGAGGCTGAATCCTGGCTGGTCGGGAAGTTTCCCGGGGAAGGAAACCACCACCTCACGGCGCTGTGGGGAGAGGTAGAAGGCGGTACAGCGCGATGGAAAACGTGGCACTTCTATCCCGCGGAACTCACGGTGGTGGAAAGTGAGTCAGAGCTAACAACGGAGGTGCAGGCATGAGCTGGAAGATGAAAGTGGGCGTGGGCGCGCTGCTGATCGTCGTCGGCCTCGTGGTGATGCTCGCGGGATTTAACACCAAGGATTCGGTGCGCACCCACCTGCAGGACTCAGAGACCTTCACCTACGTTTCAGACAGCCAATACACCTGCACGGACGCGAAGGCTGCCTATGAAGAACTGCGCGCTCAGACCCGCCCGGAAGCCAGTAAGGAAGACCGCGGGAGCTACTACCTGCGCTATTCCCGCGAGATGGTCACCATCTCCCAGAGCTCCGGCTCATGCACCCTCCGAATTGAAGACCTGCGCCGCCTGAACAACGGACACTTCATCTTCCTGGGCACGGGCTTCTCGCCTGGTTCTCCCTCGAACTCGTCCGGAGGAACCGGCGGCAGCTTCTTCGGCAGCAAATAGTCCCCACACACGGCCAAGACAACAAACAAGAACAGGGTAAACACAATGAACGAGTACATTCTCGCCGCGGACTACCCCCTCGCAGAGGGCATCCTCGCCTCGGTGGTCTACTTCGCCATCGCGCTGATCGTGCTGGCGCTGTCCTTCTTCGTCCAAGACCTTCTGACCCCCGGCAGGCTGCGCGATCAAGTCTTTGTCCACCACCTGCCGAATGCCGCGGTGATGGCAGGAAGCCAGCTGATCGCGATTGGCATGGTGCTGATTGCCGCCATAGCTACCACTGAGCCGAACTTGGCCGATGGCATTCTGCACGTCGCCGTGTACTCCCTGTTAGGCCTGGCGCTGCAGACTTTCGTGATGGTGGCGGTGGAAATCGCCATCCCTGGGCGCTTCCGCAACTTGGTCGAAGACCGTAAGCTGCGCAGCTCCACGCTGGTTCTCGGCGTGCTGCTGGTGGTCGTGGGCGCGGTTAACGCCGTATGCCTGACATAAAGCCCAAGCCCGCCACAGATCGGGGATTGGTGCCCGGCCCGCGGCGGTTCTTCCTGTTGCTCTCCGTGGCCGCGTGTGCGGCTTCCGGGTTGGTCTACGAGCTGGCGTTGATCTCGCTCTCCACTAGCCTCAACGGCGGTGGAATTGTAGAAACGAGCCTGATCGTGGCGGGCTACGTGGCCGCGCTCGGCCTGGGCGCGCTGTGCGCCAAGCCGCTGCTGAAATGGGCGGAAACCGCCTTCCTGTGGGTGGAAGCCATCCTCGGCGTGGTCGGAGGGCTCAGCGCCACGATCCTCTACCTGGCATTCGCCGTCACCGGGCAGAGCTTGATTCTGCTGGTGCTGGCGACCTTGCTCATCGGCGCGCTGGTGGGCGCGGAGCTTCCCTTGCTGATGACGATGTTCCAGCGCGGCCGGATGGTGGACGCCAACGAATCGGGCTCCATTCTCGCGACCCTGAACGTGGCCGATTACGTGGGCGCGCTGCTGGGCGGCCTGGCGTGGCCATTCTTCTTGCTCCCCACGCTCGGACTGCTCCAGGGCACAGCCGCGGCTGGCTTGTTGAACCTGGTGGCCGCCCTTGCCGTGGCAGGCTTGGTGCTGCGATGGTCGGTCAAACGCACACATTTGGTGCTGGTGGCAACGGTGATCGTCGTTGCCATCGTGGGCCTGTCCGTGCTGATCGTCCGCTCCGACGGCGTGGTGGCGACAGCCCGCCAACGCCTATTCGAAGACCCGATCATCTACTCACAGCAAACGCAGTACCAAGACATCGTGGTGACCAAGGTCGGCAAGGATCGCCGCCTGTTCTTGAACGGTGGGCTGCAATATTCCACGCGCGACGAGTACCGCTACACCGAATCCTTGGTATATCCCGCCATCACGCCCAGCACCCAGCGCGTACTGATCATCGGCGGCGGTGATGGCCTCGCCGCTCGCGAGTTACTGCGCATGGATCACATCACGGACATCCAGCAGGTGGAGCTGGATCCGGAGATGATCCGGGTGGCCAACACCGTCCTGCGCGAGGACAATCGCGGTTCCCTTGAGGACCCTCGCGTGCACGTGATCACCGAGGATGCGTTCACGTGGGCGCGCGCTGGTGGTGGAGGTGTGCAGCCGTTCGACGCCATACTCGTGGATCTCTCCGACCCAGATAATGACACGATGGCTCGGCTCTATTCCGAGGAGTTCTACGGGCTGCTGCACAAAATGCTCCGGCCAGAAGGGCGGATGGTGGTGCAGTCCGGCAGTGCGTTCACCACGCCGGACGTGTTCAATCGCGTGCGCTCCACGCTGTCTGCGGCGGGCTGCGCGGACGTGGTCCCGTACCACGTACAGGTGCCTACTTTTGGCGACTGGGGCTTTAACATGTGCGCGCCCGCCAACACACAGTTGCAGGTGTCGAACACGGCACCTGAACTGCGCTATCTCAACGCGGAGACACTACGCGCTGCGGAGATCTTTCCCCCAGATAATCCGCTCATAGAAATGCCGCCCAACACGCTGGATCACCCGGTGATTGTCGAGGATCTGCGGCGCGGATATCGGGCGGCAGGGGAGTAGGTAAAAACCTACAGGCGAGGGCCTACTTGTAGCGGGCGATAGCCTCGTCGAGGATCTTCTGCGCTTCGGCCTTGTTGCCCCAGCCAGAGCCGGAAACTTCCTTGTTTGGCTCCAGATCCTTGTAGTGGACGAAGAAGTGCTCGATTTCGTTGCGGGTGAACTGATCGATGTCCTCGATGTCCTGGTAGCTCTCGAAGCGGACGTCGTCGATGACACACAGCAGCTTGTCATCGCCGCCGGCCTCGTCGGTCATCTTGAACACGCCAACTGGGCGCGCATTGACGATCACGCCGGGGAACACGGATTCAGGCATGATGACCAGCGCGTCCAAAGGATCGCCGTCTTCGCCCAGGGTGTGGTCGATGAAACCGTAGTCAGCTGGGTAAGCCATCGGGGTGAACAGGTAACGGTCCAGGTAGACCTTGCCGGTCTCGTGGTCAACCTCGTACTTATTGCGGGAGCCCTTGGGGATTTCGATGGTTACTTCGATGCTGTTGGAGCTCATGGTTAAAGCGCCACCCTTCGCGATACTCGTAGTGAATTAATTAAACAACGCGCCTATCTTATCGTGTCTCCCTTGCACCTGTAGATAAGGAGGCAACGCTAGAGTGGCTTGTTGTGAGTAGTCAGAAGACATCCCGCACCCGTTGGTGGATAGCCGTCACGATTTTCCTCGTGGTGGTTGCCCTCGTGGTGGCAGCTGGGCTGCTCTGGCACGCGGCAAACCGCTACGAGGTGCAGGCAGCACCGCGCAGCGAGCACACCTCGGCGCAGCCGGTGCTGGAAGCGCCGGAAGATTCCACCGGTGGGGCCGGTGAGCTGCCGGACGTGGACAGCGCGGTGGCCCGTACGGCGAAGGATCCAGCACTCGGTGAGCTGACCGCTGAGGTCACGGATTTGGCCTCCGGGGAGACGCTGTGGGCAAAAGACCAGGACAAACTGCGCACCCCGGCCAGCGTGACCAAGGTGGTCACCACGGGTGCGGCCACCTTGGCGCTGGATGACGACGAGCGCCTGGAAACTTACGTGGTCCAGCGCCGTCCAGGGGAGCTGATCTTGGTGGGCGAGGGAGATATCACCCTGTCCGCAGAACCCGGCAAGGGATTTTTTAGCGATGCGACCAGTGTCCGCGAACTGACGGACAAGATCCGCCCGCAGATCAAGGGGCAGAAGATCGATCACATCGTGGTGGACAACTCCGTGCGCGAGGGCGACCTGTTCAACTCCACGTGGGATACAGATGACATCGCCGGTGGCAACGTCACCAACCTGGATTCCGTGATGCTGAACGCTGGTCGCATCAACCCCACCGAGTCTTATTCGCCTCGTTCTACCGAGCCAGGCAAGGACGCCGCCCGGGTCCTCGCGGGCCAATTGGGCCTTAGTGACGTGACCATCGATGTGGAAAACGCCACCGCCGCCACCCCGATGACGGCATCCGTGGACGGCAACGCCCAGGATTCTCTGCCTGAGGATCTGACCTGGCTGGGCGGGGTGGAATCGGCTCCGTTGAACACCCGCATCCATGACACACTGGTGCACTCGGACAACCTGCTGGCCGAGGCCATTGCGCGCGAGGTGGCGGGATCTCAGGACGCGCCGCGGACGTTCGCGGGCGCCACCGAATCCACCCTTGCTGTGCTCCGAGACCACGGCGTGGATCTAGACAAGGCCGTGCTCAAGGACAACTCCGGAATGAGCACGTCCAACCGACTCAGCGCGCACCACCTGGATCAGGTGCTCTCCAACCACGATCTGCACTCACTGCTGGAGCAGTTGCCGGTCTCTGCGGTGGACGGCACCTTGGTCAACCGCTACGCCACGGGAAGTGGCGCAGAAGATTCCGCTGGCTGGGTACGGGCGAAGACGGGCACACTGTCTGGCGTCAATACTCTGGCGGGGACCATCACCACCACGTCCGGCCGCGTGTTGACCTTCGCGTTCCTGGCCACCGGCGAAAACATAGACGCCTCTAGGGCAGCCCTGGACCGCCTGGCCAACTCCCTGCGGGATGCCTAAACGCTAGGTCATGAGCCGCCCGCATATCTCCACCGCCGCCCACACCCAGCGCTGGCTGGAGTGGGTGCAGCGCGAACATCCCGGCATTCACGAGCAGCTCACAGGTAGCAATCCGCAATCCGTGGTGGTGGGCTTATCCGGTGGCGCGGATTCCTTGGCCTTGGTGCACGCGGCAATTCGCGCCGGGCTGGACGTGGAAGCCGTAGTGGTTGACCACCAGCTGCAAGTCGGTTCCGCTCACGTGGCCGCTAGGGCCGCGCAGCAGGCTGAAACTCTGGGAGCGCGCTCGCGCGTGGTGACGGTGAACATTGCAGAAACCGGTGAAGGGCCTGCTCGGGCTGCCAGGTATCAAGCGCTTGGGCAGGTAGCCGAGGGGCGCGGCGTGCTGGTGGCTCACACCGCCTCCGATGACGCGGAAGGTTTTCTCCTTGCGCTGGCACGCGGCTCCGGCACCGATTCACTGGCCGGCATGCACGCCCTGACCACCGAACACCCCGCCGTGCACTCCGGTGCCGGCTGGGTGGGTAGACCCTTACTCCACGCCACGAGAGCAGACACCGAACGCACCTGCCACCACGCCGAGCTGGACTTTTGGGTGGACCCGCACAACGAATCCGCCGATTACCTTCGCTCCCGCATCCGCACCAAATTGCTCCCGCAGATGCGGGCGATCCTCGGGGAGGCCGTGGTAGACAACCTCGCCGTGTCCTCGCGTTTGTTGCGGGACGACGCCACCGCCCTGGATCAGCTCGCTCGCCACCAGCTGCAGGCTATGGAGGACCAGCGGGGAGGGGAGAGGTTGGCGTCGGATAAAAACGATCAACCAGCACCACTGGATTGCCGAACCATCGCCACCGAGCTGGCCGCAGTGAGGCGACGGATCTATCGCGCATGGCTCGGCGAACACGTGGGGCCGTTGACGAATGCGCACATGGAGGCGATTGACGCGCTGGTGATCGCTTGGAGAGGACAAGGACCCGTCTCTGTCCCCTGGCCCACCCACTGGCCTACAATGAACCCAGCGAGGCGCACCACGCATCGATTGGTAGTGCGCCGCCAGAACAGGCAGCTATTTCTCGACGTGATTGCACGCCACAAAGAAACACAATGAGGATCGGGTTGACGGATATGCCCAGCAACAAGCCCAGCACCAACCTGCCCAGCACCAGCCTGCTGAGCGAAAAGAACTTCGACGTGCCCGCAAACCGCTACGGGGACGATCTGGAAAGCGTGCTGATCGATAAAGAAACGCTGGATGCGCGCATTCGCGAGCTGGCACAGGCCACCTCGGAGAAGTTCAAGGATTCCGATAAGGACCTCATCCTGATCTGCGTGCTCAAGGGAGCGGTCTTCTTCATCACCGACTTCGCCCGCGAGATGTCCGTGCCCACCCAGCTGGAATTCATGGCCGTATCCTCTTACGGCAACTCCACCAGCTCCTCCGGTGTGGTGCGCATCCTCAAGGACCTGGACCGCGACATCCGCGATCATGACGTGGTGATTGTGGAAGACATCATCGATTCCGGACTCACCCTGTCCTGGCTGATGAAGAACCTGCGCAACCGCCAGCCCCGCAGCCTGTCCGTGGTGACCTTGCTGCGAAAACCCGATGCAGTGAAGGTGGACATCGAAAACCTCGCCGAGGTGGGATTCGATATTCCCAACGAATTCGTGGTGGGCTACGGACTCGACTTCGCGGAACGCTACCGCGACCTGCCATTCGTGGGTACGCTGCGCCCGCGCGTGTACCAGTGAACACAAGCACACAACGGTATAAAAACCAGCAGCGCCTTTTTACCTAACGACAGGAACTATGGATAAGACGAAAGTGCTGAGGATCGCGGGAATCGTCGCCGCCATCCTCATCGGCATCTACACCTTCTCCGTGCTCACGGATAGCACCCGCGGGTACGAGCAGGTCGAAACCTCTGTGGCGTTGGAACAGCTCAAGGACAAGAACGTCTCTGAGGTGCAGATCAACGACCGCGAGCAGCAGCTGGAGATCAAGCTCAAGGATTCCATCTCCCTAGACGGGAAAGATGGCATCGAACAGATCATCACCAGTTACCCCGCTCGCACAGGGGACCGGATCTTCACCGCCGTTCAAGATTCCGGCGCGGAGAAGTTCAATACCAACGTCACGCAGGACAGCTTCCTGGGCTCCCTGCTGATGATGTTCCTGCCGCTGGTTCTGATCATGGGACTGCTGCTGTTCCTGATGAGCCGCATGAACGGCGGCGGCATGGGTGGCCCGTTTGGCATGGGCAAGTCCCGGCACAAGGAGCTGAACAAGGACAACCCGGACACCACCTTCGACGATGTTGCCGGTGCGGACGAGGCAGTCGAGGAACTCGACGAGATCCGCGACTTCCTGTCCAACCCTGCGCGCTACGAGGAACTGGGCGCCAAGATCCCCCGCGGTGTACTGCTCTACGGCCCTCCCGGAACGGGTAAGACCCTGCTGGCCCGCGCAGTGGCTGGCGAGGCGGGCGTTCCGTTCTACTCCATCTCTGGTTCCGACTTCGTAGAGATGTTCGTGGGCGTGGGCGCGTCCCGCGTGCGCGACCTGTTCAAGCAGGCCAAGGAGAACTCTCCGTGCATCATCTTCGTGGATGAGATCGACGCCGTGGGTCGCCAGCGTGGCTCCGGCATGGGCGGCGGACACGACGAGCGTGAGCAGACCCTGAACCAGCTGCTGGTGGAGATGGATGGTTTTGGTGACCGCGAAGGCGTGATCCTCATGGCCGCGACCAACCGTCCGGACATCCTGGACCCTGCGCTGCTGCGCCCGGGCCGTTTTGACCGTCAGATCCCCGTGAGCAACCCGGATTTGTCCGGCCGTGAGCAGATCCTGCGCGTGCACGCCAAGGGCAAGCCGTTGGCCACAGATGTGGATCTGAAGTCTCTGGCCAAGCGCACCGCTGGCATGTCCGGCGCAGACTTGGAGAACGTGCTGAATGAGGCCGCGCTGCTGACCGCCCGCGTGGACGGCAACGTCATCACTGGCGATGCACTGGAAGAAGCCACCGATCGCGTGATTGGTGGACCACGCCGTTCCACCAAGATCATCTCCGAGCAGGAAAAGAAGATCACGGCCTACCACGAGGGTGGACACACCCTGGCCGCATGGGCGCTCAAGGACATTGACCGCGTGTACAAGGTGACCATCCTCGCCCGTGGTCGCACTGGTGGACATGCGCTGACGGTGCCAGAAGACGACAAGGGCATGTACAACCGCTCTGAGCTGTTCGCTCGCTTGGTATTTGCCATGGGTGGCCGCGCGGCTGAGGAGCTGGTGTTCGGTAACCCCACCTCCGGCGCATCGTCCGATATCGAGATGGCCTCCAACACTGCGCGCGCCATGGTCATGGAGCTGGGCATGAGCCCCAAGATTGGTGCGGTGAAGTACGGCACTGACGGCGGCGATCCTTTCCGCGCACAAGGCGGACAAGGTGGAGGGGAGTCTCGCCCAAGCCAGGAAGTCGCGGCACTGATCGATAACGAAGTGCGCGCACTGCTGGATAAGGCGCAGGCCACCGCCTATGCCATCCTGCGGGACAACCGCGAGTACTTGGACACTCTGGCGCAGAAGCTGCTGGAGAAGGAGACTCTGCGCCGCCCGGACTTGGAGGCCATCTTCGAGGGCATCGAGCTGCGCGAAATCTCCGACGTATTCCCGTTCCAAGACGTGGACCGCCCGCGGGATTACCGCGAGCCCGTCAAGACTCCAACCGAGCTGGCCAAGGAGCGCGGCGAGGAGCCACCGAAGCGCAACGACTTCTTCTCCGCAGCGCGCCGGGCACGCATCGAACGACGCAAGGAAGAACAGAAGCGCAGCTTGCGCGAAGCCCAGGAAGCCGACAAGGCATCGCGGGGTTCTGGCGATCACCACGATCACTTGTGGGGTGGCACCGATGGGCAGCCAGGGCAGAACAACGGAAAGCCAGAACACAAGGCCGTGCCACTGAGCGAGCAGCGCGGATTCCGCCTGCCGGACAACGAGCAGCCGGACAACCCGTGGACCTCGGACGATGCCCCTGTGAAGCGTCGGAACGGTGAGGATGTGACGCGCAACGAGCAGCCTCACAATGACTCACCACGCAGCGACTCACCACGCAATGACTCACCGCGCAGCGAGCCGCCGAAGCAGACCTTCCCGTGGGAAACCCCGCGCCAAAAAGGAACGCACAAGCACCGGGCGCCGGAAGGTGATGGTTACGGAGACCGCGAGACTTATCGCGACGGTGATGGAAAGAATGAGGAGAAGTAGTGGAGTCACGTCCTGAGTTTGACCAGCAGCGCGCAGAAGCAGCTATTCGGGAACTGCTGATCGCAGTAGGCGAAAATCCAGACCGCGAAGGTCTGCAGGAAACCCCAGCTCGCGTGGCTCGCGCTTATCAAGAGATCTTCTCTGGCCTCTACGAAGACCCCACTGAGGTCCTCAGCAAGACCTTCAGCGAGGACCACAGGGAGATGGTCATGGTGCGGGACATTCAGTTCTACTCCACCTGTGAGCACCACTTGGTTCCCTTCTTTGGTACCGCACACATTGGCTACATCCCGGGCAAGGACGGCAAGGTCACCGGGCTATCCAAACTGGCCCGCTTGGTGGACGGCATGGCCAAGCGACCCCAGGTGCAAGAGCGCCTGACCACCCAGGTGGCAGATGCGTTGATGGAACGCCTGGATCCCGCCGGAGTCATCGTGGTCATCGAGGCCGAGCACTTGTGCATGGCGATGCGCGGCATTCGCAAGCCAGGAGCCAACACCATTACCTCCGCCGTTCGCGGCGTGCTGGAATCCAGCGCGGCGACCCGCGCCGAGGCCTTCAACCTCATTCGAGACGGCAAGTGACACAACCGAACAACTCCTTGGGAGCCGATGCTGTAGATCCCGCCGCAACTGCACCCGGCGTGCCCTCCCGCACGCTGGTGATGGGCATCCTCAACGTCACGGAAGATTCTTTTTCCGACGGCGGGGCCAACCCGGATACAGAAACCGCCGTGCGCAACGCGCTGGCGATGATTGAGCAGGGCGCAGACATCATCGATATCGGCGGGGAATCCACCCGCCCCGGTGCCACCCGAGTGAACGCGGAGCGCGAACAAAGCCGCGTGGTGCCGGTAGTGCAGCAACTCCGCGCGCACCCCGCAGTGGAAGAAAATGGCGTGTTGATCAGCGTGGATACCATGCGCGCGTCCACCGCCCGCGCCGCCGTGGAAGCTGGCGCGCACATCATCAACGACGTCTCCGGTGGCCTCGCGGACGAGGACATGCTGGAGGTCGCAGCCAGCGTGACCACCCCAGACGGACAATCCCCGCAGCTGTGCCTCATGCACTGGAACGCGGAGAGCTTTGCTGGCGCGGAGGGATACCGCTATCACGGCCAGGACATCGTGGAGCACGTGCGTGACTGGCTGCAAGACCGGGCGGACGCCGCGTTGGCCGCGGGTGTGTCCCCGGACAAGCTGATTCTGGATCCCGGTATTGGCTTTGCCAAGAACCCGCAGGATAATTGGGCGCTGCTGGGTGCAGTGAAGGCCATTGCAGATCTGGGGTATCCGGTGCTGGTGGGGGCCTCGCGCAAGCGCTTCTTGACCGCGCTGCGCCCGGGTGCGGATGGACAACCGGGGACCCCGGAATCGGCTGATGATGCCACCGCAGCCGTCTCTGCCTTAAGTGCGCACGCTGGAGCGTGGGCGGTGCGGGTCCATAAAGTTGCCCAGAATCGGGCGGCAGTGGACGTGGCCTACGCGCTGGCGTCGGGCAAAGGACCGGAGGTCGATGAGACCTGGCGAGCCCGGCGCACCGTAACCTAACCACCAACCAATTCACGCGAGGAGAAGCACACCGTGGCAGATCGCATCGAACTCATCGGACTGGAAGCCTATGGCTACCACGGCGTCTATGAGCACGAAAAGAACACCGGGCAGAAGTTCCTGGTGGACATGGTGGTGTGGACGGATTTCTCGCACGCCGCCAACTCGGATTCCATCGCAGACACCATTTCCTACGTGGATCTGGCCAACATTGCCGTGGAATTGGTACAGGGGCTGAGCAACGATCTCATCGAGACCCTGGCCACCAACATCGCGGACAAGATCATCGAGCTGGACGGGGCGATGGCCGTGGAGGTCACCGTGCATAAGCCCCAGGCACCAATCGACTACCCGTTTGCCGACGTGCGCGTGGTGGCGCGCCGTTCCTACAAGAACAAGTAGGAGGCAGCTGGTGTTGGCGTTCGTGGGACTCGGCAGCAACATGCCGGGAGAGGTGGCTTCTGTCGATGCTCAGCTGGTGCGCGCAGCCTCGTTGCTGGAAGACTCCGGGGCGGGGCGGATCGTGGAGCATTCGCGGATGTACGCCACGCCGCCGTGGGGAGTCTACGAGCAGGACGAGTTCCGCAATGCCGTCATCGCAGTGGAGACCGAACTGGAACCTTTGGACTTTTTGCATGCCTGCCAAGACGTGGAGCAGGCTGCGCAGCGCGTGCGCGACGTGCGGTGGGGCCCGCGCACCCTGGACGTGGATGTGCTGGCATTGTTTTCTTTTCTTTCTGACGCCACCGCTGTCCCCATCACCTCCGACGGAGCCTGGGGTGAGGAGCTGATTGTGCCGCACCCGTACGCGCATCAAAGAGCGTTTGTGCTGGTGCCATGGGCTGACCTCGAGCTGGCGGGCGCGCCCGGGGTGACGCTCAAGGGCAGGGGAGTGCACCAGTGGCTGGAGGAGCTGGCTGCCGCGGAGCAGGAGGAGGTGGCCGGCGTGCAGGCTGTGGAATCTGCGCAGTGGGATGTTCGGCTGTCTCGCGGGAGTTTAAGGTAGTAGCCATGAAGGAAATGCAGCCCACACCGCTGAGTGCCCTGGCATGGGGCACGGGGATCGCCGTGGTGATCGCATGGGCTGCCACGTGGGCTTTTTATGGTTCCTTCCCGCCCATTGAGCTCACCGCGTGCGTGTTCCTGTTTGTCTTTGCCGTGGCCTGCGCTGTGATGGGGTGGATGGTGCGCAAGCGGATTGACGAGGGGGAAATTGGGCAAGACAGTAGCCAGATGAGCCCGCTGACGGTGGCGCAATGGATGCTCATTGGTCAGGCCGTGGCGTGGATCGGAGCTGTGCTGGGCGGAGTCTATGCAGGTATTGGTATCCACGTGCTGTTGAACGCGGGACATTTGCAGGCGGCGGCTGATGACGTGCCAGGCGTGATTGGCGGCGTGGTCGGTGGCGTGTGCGCGGCGGTTGCTGGGGCGTGGTTGGAACGAGGTTGCGTGGCTCCGCCAATGGATCCACCTGCGCAAGGTAGGCTGAACGCATGAGTTTTCAGCCTCAACCTCAGCATGATCGTCAGGCTCGGCCCTCGCGGGAGCTCCGCGACGAGTCCTCGACCCGCGATCGCTCCGGAGATTCACGTCGCGGCTCCGCCGAGCAGGGCGAAGGGCGGATGTCCAAGCTGTTGATGTTCGGACTGCTGATCCTGGCCGTGGTGGCCAGCCTCCTGATGCTGTTCATGGACTCAGACTTCTGGTTGAAGATCGCCGTGATCGCGGCACTCTGGGCCGCTGTGTTGGGAGCTATTCTGGTCAGCCGTTACTCCAGCGCGCTGACCGCGGAGCGGGACCGCAACCGCCAAATGCAGCGCATGCACACCTCCGAGCTGCGCCGCGAGAAGTCCGAGCACCAGCAGCGTGAGGCCATGCTGGAATCCAGCTACGAACAGCGCATGCGGGATCAGCGCGACGAGCACCTGGAGCAGCTGCGCCAAGAGCTGGCCGTGCTGCGTTCGCAGCTGACCAGCCTGACTGGCCGTGATTACGGAGAAGAGCAGGCTTCCGTGCACGCTCGCGCTGAGCGCGTCCGCGAGCTGGGCGGCACCAGCACGCCACCGGCACAGCCACAGTCCGCACCTGTGCCGGATTCCAAGCCAGCAGCTTCTGCTGCTTCCCGTCCTGCGGCGGCATCGGCCTCCAGCGCTGCATCATCTGCAGCACCCAAGGGCAAGCACGGCAAGGCGACCACCAGCTTCTCCACCGGCTCTTTCGCTGCCGTGCGCTGGGACGGACAAGACACGCAGGAGACCACGCAGCTGCCACTGGTGGTAGACACCACCGCGATGGAAGACGAGCCTAAGCCAAGCGCTCCCGCTTCCTCTTTCGGCACTTCGGCTTCTAAGTCTGCATCCGCTCCGGCTACTGTGTCTGCTCCTGCAGCAGCCACTCCTTCTGCAGATACCGCAGCGCATTCCCGCCACAGCGCACCGTTGGAAACTTCCCACACCGGTGGGCGCCGTCGTGCCGATGCCGCGGAATCCGCCGCACCTCAGAAGCCGGCTGGTCAGGCTGGTCAGGGTGGCGGTCGGCGTCGGAAAAAGGAAGAAGACGCACAGGACACCGCACACGGACGTCGTCGCGCTGATGAATCCGGCGGCCTGACCGTGGCCGAGCTCATGGCTCGCTTTAAAGAAAAGTAAACGGGGACACGAGGCGCGAAGCACTCAACATGGACGATATGCAACAACCGCGACTGTCCGTGGGCGTGATCGGCGGCGGCGCGGTGGGGACCGCAGTCGCTGAACGGCTGGCAGCTGCCGGGCACCACATCCACGGGATCGTGGCGCGAGGAGATGCCTCGCGAGCGCGAGTGGCCGAGCGCTTGCCTAACACGGCAATCGTGTCGCTGGAGGAAGCCGCGCAGGCCGCGCTGGTGATCATCGCCGTGCCGGATACGGTGCTGGACGAGGTCATCGAGCAAGTCGCCGCCATCACCCGCGATGGACAAATGGTGGCGCACACCTCCGGCGCGCACGGGTGCGAGATTCTTCAGCCCATCACGGACACCGGGGCACTGCCACTGGCCTTGCATCCCGTGATGACTTTTGCGGGAAATGCCGATGACACCACGCACCTCATGGGCTGCGCATGGGGCGTGACCGCCGATTCTGAGACTGGCAATATGGTCGCCGAGCTGCTGGTTAGCTCCATGGGTGGGGTGGCCGTGCACGTTCCGGAAGCCAAACGCCCCGCGTACCACGCCGCCATTTCCTATGCGGCCAACTACGTGGTCACCTTGTTGTCCGACGCCCAACGCATGCTGGACCACGTCTTAGCCGAAGATCCCAGCTCGGGACCGCCCCCACACACCCCAGAATCCGCCACACTGCTGCGCACCATCGTGCCCGTGGCCGTGGACAAAGCGCTCAGCCAGCGGATGCACGGCCTGACCGGGCCCGTTGCCCGCGACGATGCCCCCGCAGTGATGCGCCACATCGAGGCTCTGCGCGCGCTAGAGAAAGACTCCGCAGCGGCGAACTTCACCGGCGCCTACATCCCCATGGCGGAGCGCACCGCGCAGATGCTGCACTCGCTAGAGGTAGAGCGGGTTCTCGCTGAGATGAGCATGCGACTACGCTAACCGGCATGGGAAATACGCAGTCGGCGAAGCAAGATTCAACCCCCGAGCTGGGCGCAGACCGAGGCTCTGACCAGGGCTCGTTCACGCCCGGGCAAGCCACGGTGTTCAACACCATCGAGGAGATCGGCACCCTCACCCGCGCCATGCGCAAAGTAGGCCGCCCGGTGGCACTGGTGCCGACCATGGGTGCGCTGCACGAAGGCCACCTTTCCCTGGTTAAGGCAGCTCAGCGCATGCCGCGTGCCGTGGTGGTGGTGAGCATCTTCGTGAACCCGCTGCAGTTCGCCGAAGGTGAGGACCTGGACGCTTACCCCAGGACGCTGGAGGCTGACGTCGAAAAATTGCGCGCCGCAAGCGTGGACGCGGTGTTCGCACCCAACGCCCGCGAGATGTACCCCAACGGCCCGCGCACCACCGTGCAACCGGGTGCGATCGGTGCGATCTTGGAGGGCGCTTTCCGTCCGACGCATTTTGCTGGCGTGCTGACCGTGGTGAATAAGTTGTTCCAGATCACGCACTGCGATCACGCCTACTTCGGGGAGAAGGACTACCAGCAGCTGATGGTCATTCAGCAGATGGTCAATGACCTCAACATGGGAGTGACCGTTCATGGCGTGCCGATTGTGCGGCAGCAGGACGGGTTGGCGCTGAGTTCGCGGAACCAGTATTTGTCGGAGGCAGACCGGGAGCTCGCATTGACGCTGTCCGCGGCGCTAACGGCGGGTGCTTTTGTGGCTGAGGGCGGAGCGGAGAAGGTGCTTTCTACGGCGCGAGAGATCATTGAATCGGTGCCGGAGATTGAGCTGGACTACCTAGAACTGCGTGGTGCTGACCTGGGCGAGCCGCCGGAGATGGGGGATGCACGGTTGCTGGTGGCGGCGCGTGTGGGGAGCACTCGGCTCATTGACAACGTGAACCTGCCGTTGGGGATTGGGTTTAAGAATATTGAGGGCGAGGGCGAGGGCTAGGCGCGGCTCCTGGCTGGAATTTCCCGTTCGCGACTTGCAGGGTAAGGTATGGCGACGTGTTGCGCACCATGCTGAAATCCAAGATCCACCGAGCCACCGTCACTCAAGCAGACCTCCACTATGTGGGGTCCTGCACCATTGACGCTGACTTGTTGGATGCCGCTGATCTGCTCGAGGGAGAGCAGATCGACATCGTCGATATCAACAACGGCAGCCGCCTGACCACTTACGTCATCGCGGGTGACCGTGGTACCGGAGTGATCGGCATTAACGGCGCGGCTGCACGCTTGATCAGCCCGGGTGACTTGGTGATCATCATTGGTTACGCGCAGTTCACGGCGGAGGATCTCAAGAATTATCATCCGCACGTGATCTTCGTGGATGAGGACAACAAGCAGCTGGAATCCGGGGAAGATCCTGCGCATGCGCCAGAGGGATCTGGATTGCTGAATCCTCGCCATCCGGACGATTCTGAAGACTAGTGTGAGCGTTAATTAACCTGCACCTTTCGAAGTGATGCAACTCACCCAAATTAAAGGTGTATATGACTTACATCTTTAATCTCTGAGACTTAGGCTTAAACCATGCACCTGACCACCTTTGCTGATCTTGGACTTCGGTCCATGATGATCTTGGGAGATCTGCCGGAAGGGCAGCGTCTCACGATCTCTGCATTGGCACAGGCCACCAACGCTTCGGACAACCACCTTGCGCGAGTGATCGCCAAGCTGGTGGACATGGGCATGGTGACTTCCGTTCGCGGAAGAAATGGTGGGGTGTATCTGCCGGACACTGCCCGTGGGGCAAGCGTGGGGCAGATCCTCAGAGAACTGGAAGGCCCTGGGGAAGTAGTGGACTGTGAAGGCAATAAGCCGTGTCCGCTGGCTTTCCGAAACTGTGCGTTGCGCCATCGGTTGGCGGCAGCGCGCGAGGCCTTCTTCGTGGAATTAGATGGTGACACCATCGAGGATCTGGTTCGCGTCACACGTGTGGCAGCGCAACCTAACTCTGAGGACACCCACGGTTCCTCTGCTCCTCTCGGCCTGCCGAAGGTGCGAACCAGCTAGACAACTAGCCCCGTACCTCACGCGCGAGCGGTGCTGACCCCGGAAGAGACGAACCACATGTTCATTCAGGACGCTCCGAACACCAACCGCACTGCACTGTCTGAGTCCAACGCGGAGATTATCCGCCAAACCCTGCCTGTCATTGGCGCGAACATCAACAACATCACCCCGATCTTCTACAACAAGATGTTCACCAACCACCCCGAGCTCATCGCGGATACCTTCAACCGCGGCAACCAGCGCTCCGGCGAGCAACAGAAGGCTCTCGCTGCCTCCATCGCCACGTTCGCGGCCATGCTCGTCGATGAAAACGCCCCTGATCCCGTAGAAATGCTTTCCCGCATCGGCCACAAGCACGTTTCGCTGGGCATCACTGAAGATCAGTACCAGATCGTCCATGACAACCTCTTCGCCGCAATCGTGGAGGTCCTCGGCGATGCAGTCACGCCTGAGGTCGCCGGAGCCTGGGATGAGGTTTACTGGCTCATGGCCAAGGTCCTCATCGACTTCGAAAAGGATCTCTACGCTTCCGCCGGTGTGGACGCCGGCGACGTGTTCATCAAGGCGGAATTGAAGGAAAAGACCCAGCTGAGCAGCCGCGTCACTCAGTACACCTTCGCTGGTCAGGGCTTTGATGAGGCGCTTCCCGGCCAGTACACCTCCATTGGCGTCAAGTTGGACGACGGCGCCCGCCAGCTCCGTCAGTACTCCCTGATCGCCACGGATGCAGAGACGTTCTCCATCGCCGTGCAGCAAGATGGCGAGGTCTCGAACTTTCTGCTGGAGCGCGTCAACGTTGGCGATACCGTGGACGCCACCCTCCCCGCCGGCGATCTCGTCTTGGACGAGAACACCGCGCCTCTCGTACTGGTCAGCCAGGGAATCGGTTCCACCCCGATGACCGGCATGTTGGCCCATCTGGTCGCCAACAAGGACCAGGCCGGGCGGGATGTTGTTGTTCTTCATGCCGACGCTACCGCTGAAGATTACGCTCAGCGCGATGCCACGGATAATCTCGTTGCTGCTCTGGCAGAAAATGGCAGTGCCACTCACATCACTGCCTACCGCGATAACAACGAGATGTTCGATCTCAGCCAGATGAACAAGGACGGCCAGGTGCCCGCAGGTGCCCAGTGGTACCTGTGCGGAGGCAACGGCTTCCTGCAGGACATCCGCGATCAGCTGGAAAAGAACAAGGAAACGCTGGTTCCTACCAGCATCCACTTTGAACTGTTCAGCCCGAACGACTGGCTCGTCAGCTAGCCGAGGGTCTGATAGGCATAGTCACGGCGGGGTTCGAGGGTGTCTAGTGATGCAGTATCCTTGACTACCGTGACTGATGCATCCCAGAACCCCAGCAATGATTCTGCAAACGACCTGCCGGAACAGCTGCGCATCCGCCGAGAAAAGCGTGACCGGATCCTCGAATCCGGGCGCGATGCGTATCCCGTCGAGGTGCCCCGGACTCACACCCTCGCGGAGATCCGCGCAGGTTGGGCCGTGGTTAAGCCTGAAGAATCGGAGAATGCTGCGGATGTAGATGAGGTAGGCGTCGAAAGGAAAAACGATGCACTCATCGAACTGGCACCCGGGGAAGAGACCGACACGGTTGTGGGTGTGGCCGGTCGCGTGATGTTTATCCGCAACACCGGCAAGCTCGCATTCGCGACGCTGCAGGATGGCGATGGCACTGCGTTGCAGGTCATGCTCTCGCTGGCTGAGGTGGGCGAGGACGCGCTGGCGTCCTGGAAGGCGGACGTGGACCTGGGCGACATGGTGTTCGTCGAAGGTCGAGTGATCTCCTCTAAGCGCGGCGAGCTGTCCGTGATGGCGCAGCGCTGGTTCATGACCTCCAAGTCCTTGCGTCCGCTGCCCGTGGCGCACAAGGAAATGTCTGAGGACACGCGCATCCGCCACCGCTACACGGACCTGATCATGCGCGAGCAGGCCCGGAACAATGCAATGACCCGCATCAAGGTCATGCGATCACTGCGCAATTTCCTGGAGACCCGCGGGTTCCTCGAGGTGGAAACCCCGATGCTGCAGACTCTCCACGGCGGTGCTGCGGCGCGTCCGTTCGAGACTCACTCCAACGCGCTGGACATCGATCTGTACCTGCGTATCGCGCCGGAGCTTTATCTCAAGCGCTGTGTGGTGGGCGGCATCGACCGAGTCTTCGAGGTCAACCGTAACTTCCGCAACGAGGGTGTGGATTCTTCACACAGCCCCGAGTTCGCGATGCTGGAGACCTACCAGGCCTATGGCACGTACGACGACGGCGCGAAGCTGCACCAGGACATGATCCAGTACATCGCCAAGGACGTTTTCGGTTCCACCACGGTGACTTTGGTGGATGGCACGGAGTATGACCTCGGCGGCGAGTGGAAGACCATGGAAATGTACCCCTCGCTCAACGAGGCTCTGCAGCGCAAGTTCCCAGGTCAGCCGGAAATTACTACGGAATCGACAGTGGAGGAGCTCAAGGCTATCGCCGCGGAAATCGGGCTGAGCGTTCCTGCCAAGGGCGGCTGGGGACACGGCAAGCTCGTCGAAGAGATCTGGGAGCTGCTCTGCGCAGACCAGCTGGATGGGCCGGTCTTTGTCCGTGACTTCCCCGTGGAGACCTCGCCGCTGACTCGCGATCACCGCTCCAAGGAGGGCGTGACTGAGAAGTGGGACCTCTACGTTCGTGGATTCGAGCTGGCTACCGGTTACTCCGAGCTGATCGACCCAGTCATCCAACGCGCCCGCTTCGAGGATCAGGCTCGCCTTGCCGCCGGTGGCGATGACGAAGCCATGGTGCTGGATGAAGACTTCCTGGCCGCCATGGAGCAGGGCATGCCACCGACTTCCGGCACGGGTATGGGCATCGATCGCTTGCTCATGGCGCTGACTGGGCTGGGCATCCGCGAGACCATTTTGTTCCCCATGGTGCGCCCTGAGCGCGAAAGCTAACGCGCGATTGACCTCTGAGTGTGGTGTCGCGCGTTAAGTAGCGCGCATCACACTTTGGGATCAACTTTGCAGCACCCCACATTTATCCCCCTGCCCTAGGTGAAACCGTCTGTTCAGTGGGGTTTTATTGCTCTTGAAGGAAATCCAAAGGCAGTTTTGGCTTATCAGCGGGTCTAAACTGGTTTATGCTAACGACATATGTATTCGCGTAGCCGTACTTTCGGTTGCGTGGGTAATACTCACTGCTCCAACAGTACAAAGAGAAGAACCATTGAAAGGTGGCCGCACAGCATGAGCGACCGTAATCGACGGAACGATTCGACTCCCGGCCTGAATGGCATCAAGCGGGACGCAATCGGAACCGCAATGCGTTACCTCACTCGCTTTACCGGATCCGAACTGGCCGATAAGTACGGCTTGGGACCCAAGGTTGATCGCGTGGCGTACGAATCCACGAAGACCGGCATGCGCACCCTCGGTGCCGTGAACCGTCAGTTCAAGAAGATCAAGGGCTCCGGCAAGCTAGTGCGCCTGCCTTCCCAGACCACTGACGAGAACAACGAGCCAACGACCACCGAGGCACCAAAGCCAGGTCGCGCTCCGTTCGACCTGAACCCAACCGAAGATCAGCAGATGATCGTCGAGGCCGTGCGCGAGTTCGCTGAAGAGCGCCTGCGACCAGTGGCTTCCGAGTGCAACGAGAAGTCCGAGCCTGCTGAAGGCCTGCTGGACACCGCTGCAGAGCTGGGTGTCGCACTGGTTAACCTTCCTGAAGAGTATGAAGGTATCGCCACCGCTTCCGGCGCCACCACCGGCGCGCTGATCGCCGAGGCTCTGTCCTACGGCGACATGGGCTTGGCCGTGGCCATCCTGGCACCAGCCGGCGTGGCAAACGTCATCACCAACTACGGTGACGATGCACAGCAGAAGACCTACCTGCCATCCTTCGCAGGCGAGTCCGTTCCACCCGCAGCAGTGGTTGTCTCCGAGGCACGCCCACTGTTCGACCCATTCGTGCTGCAGACCTCTGCCAAGCGCGATGGTGATTCCATCGTCATCAACGGTGTCAAGACCATGGTTCCAAACGCCGGCGCAGCAGAGCTGTTCGTCGTCGCAGTGGAGCTGGACGGCGTGAACACCTTCGCCATCGTCGAGTCCGATACCGAAGGCGTGGTTGTGGAAGCTGACCCATCCATGGGTCTGCGTGGCGCCGCACTGGGTCGCCTGCTGCTCAAGGACGTGCGCATTCCTGCTGCCAACCTGCTGGGTGGCACCGAGGTTTCCGACGAAGACCGCACCGAGCAGTACGCAGAGATCATCCGCCGCTCCCGTCTGGGCTGGGCTGCACTGGCAGTCGGCACCGGCGAAGCAGTGCTGGAATACACCAAGAAGTACGTCAACGAACGCGAAGCCTTCGGCGAGCCAATCTCTCACCGACAGGCAGTGGCCTTCATGGTTGCCAACATCCGCATCGAGCTCGACGGCCTGCGCTTACTCCTGCTCCGCGGCGTTTCCCGCCTGGACCAGGGTCTGTCCTACCACCGCGAAGCAGCACTTGCTCGCCGCTACGCATCCGACAAGGGCATGATCTTCGGCCTCGACGGCGTGCAGCTGCTCGGTGGACACGGCTTCACCAAGGAGCACCCAGTTGAACGCTGGTACCGCGATCTGCGTGCCATTGGCATCGCAGAGGGCGTCGTGGTTCTCTAACCCGCCACATCAAGTCAATTCACAAAGACGATCCGTTAAGAGGAAACATTCATGATTAATCTGGAACTTCCCAAGCGTCTGAAGGCGGGAGTCAACCAGGCGCACCAGGCTGCCTCCGAAATCTTCCGCCCAATCTCTCGCAAGTACGACCTGGCTGAGCACGAGCGCCCAGTGGAGCTGGACACCATGGCATCCCTCGTTGAGGGTATGGCCGATGCAGGTCAGTCCATGGCCGGCGCTTCCGGCGGCCGCGCTGATGCCAACAAGAAGCAGCGGGAAGGCGTCAAGAACGGCGGCAACATGGCCGCCGTCCTCAACGTCCTTGAGACCTGCTGGGGTGACGTGGGCTTGACCCTGTCCATCCCTTACCAGGGGTTGGGCAACGCAGCTGTTGCAGCTGTGGCCACCGACGAGCAGCTCGAGCGATTCGGCAAGATCTGGGCTTCCATGGCCATCACTGAGCCTCAGTTCGGCTCTGACTCCGCAGCCGTTGCTGCAACCGCAAAGCTGGACGGCGACGAGTACGTCCTCAACGGGGAGAAGATCTTTGTCACCGCCGGCGAGCGCTGCACCCACGTGGTTGTGTGGGCGTCCGTGGACAAGGACGCTGGCCGCGCAGCGATCAAGTCCTTCGTGGTTCCGCGCGATACGCCAGGCTTCGAACTGGTTCGCCTGGAGCACAAGCTAGGCATCCGCTCCTCCGACACAGCTCACTTCATCCTGGACAACGTGCGCATCCCTAAGGAGAACCTGCTCGGTTCCCCAGAGGTGGACACCAAGAAGGGCTTCGGCGGAGTGATGGCGACCTTCGACAACACCCGTCCAATGGTTGCCGCTATGGCCGTTGGTGTGGCTCGCGCTTCCCTGGAGAAGCTCCGCGAGATCCTCACCGACGCAGGCATCGAGATCGACTACGACGCTCCAGCATGGGCACAGTCTGCTGCCGCCGCTGAGTACGTTCGCCTCGAGTCCGACTGGGAGGCTTCTTACCTGATGACCATGCGTGCAGCATGGATGGCAGACAACAAGCTGCCTAACTCCAAGGAAGCTTCCGAGTGCAAGGCAAAGGCTGGTCGCATGGCTACCGACCTGACCCTACGCACAGTGGAGCTGGCAGGCGCTTACGGTTATTCCGAGCGCGACCTGCTGGAGAAGTGGGCACGCGATTCTAAGATCCTCGACATCTTCGAAGGCACCCAGCAGATTCAGCAGCTCATCGTGGCACGCCGTGAGCTGGGCTTGTCCTCCGCGCAGCTGAAGTAATTACTTCCTAGCGTTCATACACGTACAAGCCGTCCGAAATCACTCCGGGCGGCTTCTTCGTTCGCTATGCAAATTTCGCGACTAAGCTAGACAATCATGACCTTCAGCCCAGAATCGCCCATCGCCACGGACTTCCTCGAACTCACGGGGAACACTCCGTTGGTTGATTTAGGCAACCTCCTGCCAGCCAGCTCTTTGCGCATCGTGGCCAAGCTAGAGCAGTTCAATCCCGGGGGATCGGCCAAGGATCGCACGGCCAAAGCGCTCATCGAGCAGGCTGTACAGAACGGGCTCATTCCGGATTCTCCGGACGTGCACCTGGTGGAATCCAGCTCCGGCAATCTGGGTGTGGCGCTGGCCCGCCAAGCCGCGTGCCGTGGATGGACGTTCACCTGCGTGGTGGATCCTCGGGCCAACCGCACCACCTTGGCGACGATGCGCGCACTGGGAGCCACCATCGACATCGTGGCCGAGCCGGATGCAGAGACCGGCGATTGGTTGGTTGCTCGGCGCAAGCGCGTCGCGGAGCTGGTGGCAGCGGATCCCCGCACGATCAATTTGGATCAGTATTCCAGTCGCGCGGCCTTCGATGCTCACGATCACGGCACTATGAGCGAGATCGTGGCACAGCTAGGAGGCGCACCTGCGGCGGTGCTGGTGGCTATGAGCACTACGGGAACCATTGGCGGTTGTTTACAGCATGTCCGCAGGATCGGCGCGTCCACGCAGGTCATCGGTGTAGACGCCGCAGGTTCGGTGTTGTTCGGCGGCACGCGCGGGCCGCGCATGCTCCCCGGTTACGGTGCCGGTGCGGTTCCGGATCTTTCGTCCGACGTCACCCCTGACCGCATCATTCGTGTCCCCGACGAGCAGGCGGTAATCGGAGCGCGGGCGCTGACTCGTGCCGAATCTATTCTTCCCGGAGCCTCGGGAGGGGCGGTCATCGCTGCGCTGGGGCAGATCGCCGACCAGCTGGAACAAGAGCTAGGCACGGGTGCCACCGTGGTGGTGATCCTCCACGATTCCGGACCTGCCTACCTAGAGACCGTCTACGACGACGCCTGGGTGGAAGAAAACCTAGGAATGGATCCCGCCGAGTGCGAACGAAGGGTGCAGCAATGGGCGCACTAAGGCTCGCGATCATCGGGGGAGGCCCGCGTGCGCTGTGGGCGATTGAGGAACTCGCGGCGCGGGCTGAAGAACTTCCTGCGATGGACATTGACGTGTGGGAACCGGAACCCACGTGTGGAGCAGGCCGGGTATATCGCGCTGATCAGCCCGCGTATTGGCTGATGAACTTGCGTGCCGAGGGCATCACCACGGCCATGGGGAGTTTCGTGGACTGGCGCGAGGCCAAGCGGAATGCAGGTTTGCCTCTGGATCCGGGGCACTTTCCTCCGCGTCGCGACGTGGGGGCGTATCTCGGCGATGCCTGGGCATGGCAAGTTGGCCAGGCGCCACCGACCGTCCGGATACGGCACGTTTGCAAGCGCGTCACGGATATTCGCCGTGCCGACGATACGCGGCAAGAGCAGTGGAAAATCTCCGCAGCCTACCCGGAAGCCGATCAAGCCTTCGAACTCTATGACCACGTCCTCGTGGCAGCGGGTCATGCTCAAGCGTGGCCGGGCGCACTGCAGGGTTCGCGGGTTATTGAGGAGCTTTCGCAGGTTCCTGACGGCGGGACTATCGGCGTGCGCGGGGCCGCGCTGACGTTTATCGACGTGATGCTGGCCGCCACCCTCGGCCGCGGCGGCTCGTACGCGGCGGGAACGTATACCCCCAGCGGGCGTGAACCGATCCTGAATCCGGTCAATCGCTCTGGACGGTTCATGGAGGTCAAAGCCGTACCGGGCACCGCTCTGGATGGAATCGCCCTGCCCGCGCTCCCTGAATACGGTCAACGCATCGAGCGCTGCACGACTCTCGCGGAGCTCGAGGACGTGCTGGCTGATGCTGCGGCAGATTTCCTGCAGGCCGCAGGGGTGGAGCCGGACCGCGCCGAGCTGTACAGCGTCCTGACCGGTGGGGATGCAGCAGGCGATCCGGTGGCGGAGCTGCGGGTGAGCATTGACGTCGCCAATGGACAACGACCACCGGGCGCGGCCTGGGCAATCGGTGAGGCCTGGCGGCGCCTCTACCCACACATCGTTGCGCGCGCGAGCTTCGCCGGCCGCGACGATCTCCCCGGCTTCGGCACGCTGGCCCGCACCCTCGAACGCGTGGCCTTTGGTCCGCCGGCGGAGACCGCGGAGATCTTGTTGGCCGTCATTGAGGCAGGCCTGGTGCGGGTGGAGTGGATGGGCAAGCCTTCGATTCTCGACGCCTGGCTCACCCTAGATTCCGCCGAATCCCAAGACGTCCACGGCGTGATCGATGCTGTGATCCCGCCACCCGGCGTGGTTGCTGGCAGCTTGGCTGAGCAATTGGTGCAGCGCGGCTATGCGCGCATCCGGCGTGGCGCCGATGGATCCGGGCGCGGACTGGACGTAAACCCGGACGCATCCGTACCCGGGCAACGGGGACTAGCCGTGGTGGGGCGTGATGTGGAGGACACTGTCTTGGGTCTGGATACACTCAGCAGAACGCTGCATTCCACCATCCCCGCCTGGGCGGATTCTTTACGCCACCACGTGAATTGAGAAAGGTCCACAACACATGACTAAGCCACTTCCCACCCGTGGGCAGCCACCCTTGACCGCTCGGCTTGAGCCGTGGATGTCCGAGCTTCTCGCAGATCCGCAGCAGTGTGCCGCGCTGATGGAACAGTACGCCTCGCCGGTGAACGTGGTGTTTCCTGCCGTGTTGCCACGCAATGCTGCAGAGCTGGTGGATGCGGGCGTATCGCGAGGGGTGGACGTGCGTGCGTTTTTTGCGCGGAAGGCGAACAAGGCACTGGGCTTCGTGGAGGCCGCGAGGGATGCAGGGCACGGCATCGATGTGGCTAGCGAGCGCGAGTTGCGGCAGGTGCTGGGGATGGGTGTGGAGCCGCAGTGGATCATTCTCAGCGCGGCGATCAAGCCCGATGCACTGTTGCGATTCGCTATCGCACAAGGAGTGACGATCTCCACGGATTCTCTGTCAGAGCTGGACAGAATTGCCGCGCACACAGTCGCCTTGAACGCGGAGGGGCAGAATGTGCGAGCACAGGTGGCTCCGCGAATCGCTCCGGATCCGCAGCGGCTGCCGCCCACCCGCTTCGGTGAGGTGGCGCAGGAATGGATTCGAGGTGGCGTCGGAAAGGAAAAAGAGCATGTGGACGTGGTGGGCGTGCACGCTCACCTGCACGGATACGCCGAATCGGACCGTCGGGCTGTGCTCGCAGACTGTCTGGAGGTCATCGACGAGCTGCGCGAACAAGGGCAACGGCCGACGTTCATCGACCTTGGCGGTGGCGTGCCCATGAGCTACTTGGACAGCGCGGACGAATGGGAGGAGTTCACACAGCAGCGACAGCTCGCCGTGGAGGGAAAGCCCACGCAGCTGCGCACGTGGAAGGACAATCCACTGGCCAACACGTATCCGTTCCATCAGACACCTACTCGGGGAGCCTGGTTGGAGGAGCTTCTCGACGGGGACATTCCGGGGTACGGGAACGCGGCAGATGCTCTGAACAGTAGGGAACTAGCGCTGCACCTGGAGCCTGGGCGGAGCCTGCTGGACGGTGGCGGAGTGATCCTCGCGCGGGTGGCTTTCGTGAAGAAGCGCAGCGACGGTGTGGACTTGGTAGGGCTAGAGATGAACCGCACGCAGTGCAAGACCACCTCGGACGATATCCTGCTGGATCCGCTGGTGGTGCCCACCGCTCGCGCTGCCGAAGGCGCTGATGACGCTGAGGACATGCGCAAAAGCAACCGGGGCCGCGCGTGCTATCTGGTGGGTGCCTATTGCATCGAGGACGAAGTCATCATCTGGCGCAGGCTGACATTTCCCGAGGGCGTGGCACCCGGGGACTGCGTGGCGATCCCCAATACTGCGGGCTACTTCATGCACATCTTGGAGAGCGCCTCGCACCAGATTCCGCTGGCCAACAACGTGGTGTGCAAACAGGAAAGCGCCCTGGAGTTTTTCCAGGACGCGATCGATGGAGCTAACTGACTAGACGCTACTGGGCATCTGGCTGCGGCAACTCGCGAGGAACCACCTTGCCCACGGCGTTGCGTGGCAGCTTGTCCAAGAACACGAAGTAGCGCGGCACATTGTGGCGGGCCAGCTTCTGCTTGGTGGCGGACTTAGCCTTCTCGATGAACTCGTTCTTCTCTTCCTCGGAGATGTCATCGGCGGAGCGGCCCTGCAGTACAACCCAGGCGCACAGAGCCTGCGCGAACTGCTCGTCTTCCACGCCACGAACAGCGGATTCTTCCACCTCATCAAAGGCGTTGATGACGTCTTCGGTTTCCTGCGGGTAGACGTTCTCGCCGCCGGAGACGATCATGTCGTCACCACGTCCGGAGATGAACAGCAATCCGTCCTTGTAGTAGCCGAGGTCGCCGGTGGCCACCATGCCGTCGATGATTTCCTTATCGGTGCCGGGACGGGTGTAGCCCTCGAACAGCATGTCGTTCTTCACGAAAATGCGGCCGATTTCCTCATCGGGCAGTTCGTTTCCATCGTCATCAAGAATCTTGAGCGTGGTGGCCATCGGCGGCTTACCCGCGGTGCGTGGGTGCTTCTTCATTTCTTCCGGACGCGCGATGGACGCCCAGCTGACCTCGGTGGATCCGTAGAGGTTGTAGAGGACATCGCCGAACTTATCGAAGGTCTGCTCCAGCACCTTCGGAGGCAGCGCCTCGCCGGAGGTGGCGATGACCTTCACGCCGGAATCGAAGTTGTCTGGGGTCACGCGCAGCAGGCGATTGAGCATCGTTGGCACGATGGCGATGGCGTACGGACGAGTCTTCTCGATGAGCTTCAGCGCCGCTTCCGGCTCAAACTTGCGCTGCAGAATCATGGTGTTACGCAGGGCAAGCGCCAGCTGAATCTGCGCGAAACCCCAGGTGTGGAACATTGGCGCGACCAAGAAAACCGGGCGGTGGTGACGCAGCGGAATACGGCTCATGATGCTGGAGGCCGGCATGTAGGACTTCGGTTCCGGACGGCGTGCACCCTTCGGCGTGCCAGTAGTACCCGAGGTCAAGATGATGGTGCGACCCATGCGGGGGAACTTGGGGAAGTCTTGAGTTTCCGGAGCGGTGCGCAGCACCTGGTGCAGGCTGGCCCACTCATCGCGCCGGGTGGCGTAGTTGCCGCTGTCAATCGCGTCTTGAATGTTCGACGCAGGCTTCAACGCTGCCTCTTGCTCGCGAGTAAAGCCGCCAGTATCGCCGAATTCCCACGCCACGATCACGGGGCACTGCTCGAAGTCACTTGGGAGCAGTGGGATGAATTCCTCGTCGATGAACAGGACGTCAATCTTCTGTTCCTTGAGTACCGCCCGGGTCTGCTCGGCGGAGGCGCCGGTGTTGAACAAGACGATGTCTGTGCCCAAACGACCATGAGCACACAGCGCCATGATCAGGCCGCGGTGATTGCGGGAGAGTACGCCGATGCGCATGCGCTCGCGCACGCCAGAGCGGAACAGAGCGCGGGTCAGGTTATTTACCTGATCATGCAGTTCCTGATAGGTGATGGATCCGCCGTCATCGACGATTGCGGTGTGGAAAGGATCGCGAGCTGCGGCGATGGCGAGCAGTCCGGTGGGCAGGAATCGCCACTGCGCTACGCCCTTGCCGACCTTGCCGAGGGCCAGTGGATTGATGGGACCGAGCACGCCCGAGCGGAACAGTGGCAACAGTCCCTTTGCCAGCGTTCCGGTACTACCGGCCAGTTGCTTGGGAGAAAGAGCGGGGGACTGGGGTGAATTACTCAATGGACTTCCTTGTGGCAAATGAACGGATGGTCATTAGGAATGTGAGCGACTTTGTAAGCCCAGCAAAAGCTACCAAAGTAGTGTTATATTCCTAAGTATTTTTCCAGCCTAACGATGAAAAATAGTTTCCGTTAGATAATTGGTTAAAAATGTGCAGCCCGGGGAGAATTCATGGGGGAGCTGCTGGCAAAAGCGAGCATGAGTGCGCCGGAAATGCACCGAAAATCGGGCTGTTCGCTGAAGGCGTACACTGCCTCAATGATGAGAAGAAATGGGTATCTACCAGCGGGAACTTAAGTGCTTGGAGGGGGAAGTGGCGTCGAAAAAGAAGAAACCGCAACCCAAGGACCCAAAGCGCCTATGACGTGTCCTGGCTTCGCACTAGGGTGGGGATCCACACCCGAAAGCAGCAGAAGAGGGAGATCACCATGTTTGAGAGGTTTACCGATCGTGCACGGCGTGTAGTTGTCCTAGCCCAGGAAGAAGCTCGCGCCTTGAACCACAACTACATCGGCACCGAGCACATCCTGCTCGGCCTCATCCAGGAAGGCGAGGGAGTCGCCGCCAAGGCCCTGGAATCAATGGGGATTTCTCTGGATGCAGTCCGCACCGAGGTCAAGGAGATCATCGGTTCTGGCGGACACCCACCAAGTGGCTACATTCCATTTACCCCACGCGCCAAGAAGGTACTGGAGCTGGCCCTGCGCGAGGCGCTGCAGCTGGGCCACAAGTACATCGGCACCGAACACATTCTGCTGGGCCTCATCCGCGAGGGTGAAGGCGTGGCGGCACAGGTGCTGGTCAAGCTGGGCGCAGACCTCTCCCGCGTGCGTCAGCAGGTCATCCAGCTGCTCAGCGGCTACGAAGGTGGCGAAGGTGAAGAAGCTCCTGACGAGCCAGCCACCGCTGGCGTGGGCTCGTCCAGCTCCGAACCTGCCTCGTCCAAGATGGGCCAGAAGTCCAACTCTTTGGTGCTGGATCAGTTCGGTCGCAACCTGACCCAAGCTGCCAAGGACGGCAAGCTGGACCCAGTGGTGGGACGCGGAACGGAGATTGAGCGCGTGATGCAGGTGCTGTCCCGCCGCACCAAGAACAATCCAGTGCTCATCGGCGAGCCAGGTGTGGGTAAGACCGCCGTGGTGGAAGGCCTCGCGCTGGACATCGTGAACGGCCGCGTGCCAGAAACTCTCAAGGACAAGCAGGTTTACTCCTTGGACTTGGGCTCCCTGGTGGCTGGTTCCCGCTACCGCGGTGACTTCGAAGAGCGCCTGAAGAAGGTGCTTAAGGAGATCAACCAGCGCGGTGACATCATCCTGTTCATCGACGAGATCCACACCCTCGTGGGCGCTGGTGCTGCAGAAGGCGCCATCGATGCTGCCTCCATCTTGAAGCCAAAGCTGGCCCGCGGTGAGCTGCAGACCATCGGTGCAACCACGCTGGACGAGTACCGCAAGCACATCGAAAAGGATGCTGCACTGGAGCGTCGTTTCCAGCCGGTGCAGGTTCCGGAACCATCCGTGGACCTGACCGTGGAAATCCTCAAGGGCCTGCGCGATCGCTACGAGGCGCACCACCGTGTATCCATCACGGACAGTGCTCTGACTGCTGCCGCACGCCTGGCAGATCGCTACATCAACGACCGCTTCTTGCCAGATAAGGCAGTGGACCTCATCGATGAGGCTGGCGCCCGCATGCGCATTAAGCGCATGACCGCGCCGAAGTCCATCCAGGACGTGGATGACAAGATCGCTGATGTGCGCCGCCTGAAGGAAGCCGCGATCGATGATCAGGACTTCGAGAAGGCAGCAGCGTTGCGCGACGATGAGCGCAAGCTCACCGAAGAGCGCGCGGAGAAGGAAAAGGCATGGCGCGCCGGTGAACTCGACGAAGTTGCTGAGATCGGCGAAGAGCAGATCGCAGAGGTGCTGGGCAACTGGACCGGCATCCCCGTGTTCCAGCTCACCGAGGAAGAGTCTGCACGTCTGCTGCGCATGGAAGACGAGCTGCACAAGCGCATCATCGGTCAGGATGACGCGGTGAAGGCTGTCTCCCGCGCAATCCGCCGTACTCGCGCTGGCCTGAAGGACCCGAAGCGTCCGTCCGGTTCCTTCATCTTCGCCGGACCATCCGGTGTGGGTAAGACTGAGCTGTCCAAGGCGCTCGCCGAGTTCCTGTTCGGCGATGATGACTCCCTGATCCAGATTGACATGGGCGAGTTCCACGACCGCTTCACGGCCTCCCGCCTGTTCGGCGCCCCTCCGGGATACGTGGGCCATGACGAAGGCGGCCAGCTGACCGAGAAGGTTCGCCGCAAGCCATTCTCCGTGGTGTTGTTTGACGAAATCGAGAAGGCGCACAAGGAGATCTACAACACCTTGCTGCAGGTTCTGGAAGAGGGTCGTCTGACCGACGGACAGGGCCGCGAGGTGGACTTCAAGAACACCGTGCTGATCTTCACCTCCAACCTGGGCACCTCGGATATTTCCAAGGCCGTGGGCATGGGCTTCTCTGGTTCCGGCGAGAGCTCCGAGGACACGCAGTACGAGCGCATGAAGCTCAAGGTCAACGACGAGCTGAAGAAGCACTTCCGCCCAGAGTTCTTGAACCGTATCGACGACGTGGTGGTTTTCCACCAGCTCACCCGCGAGCAGATCGTCCAGATGGTGGACCTACTACTGCGCCGTGTGGTTTCCTCCCTTGCTGCCAAGGACATGGGACTCGAAGTCACCGAAAAGGCCAAGAACTTGCTGGCCAAGCGTGGATTCGACCCAGTACTGGGCGCCCGTCCACTGCGCCGCACCATTCAGCGGGAGATCGAGGACGTCTTGTCTGAGAAGATCCTGTTCGGCGAGCTGGGCGCAGGCGAAATTGCCACCGTGGACGTGGAGAACTGGGATGGCGAGTCCAAGGGAACGGACGCGAAGTTCGTCTTCGGCTCCAAGGTCAAGCCATTGCCTACCATCGAGCCAGAAGAAGACACTCGGGCCGAAGAGGCGCAAAAGGCAGTGGAAAACGCTGCAGAGTCTGATGTGCCAGAAAGCGATGACTTTACCCCCGAAGGAAATGAAGGCGGATCCAAGGAAAACGAGGATTCGAACACTTCCTCCTAAGGAAAATGCACAGCTAGATTCGCATCGGTGATTAGTCCCCAACCGGAGATCGGATTCAATAAGGAATCCTTTCGACGGGTGGGGACTTCTCATTTCTGAGACAAAAGTGGGGAACCACCGGCTGCAAAAATGCGACTAGTTGTCCGTGAGTAATCAGCAACAGACAACCAACAAAGCGTTCGGCGGACTCAAGCCGCTGATCCGCCGGCTCCACTTCTACGCCGGAGTGTTCATCGGGCCATTCATCCTTGTGGCAGCTCTCAGTGGTGCGGCGTACGCGGTGGCGCCCACACTGGAAAACGTGGTGTACGGGGACATCATCAAGGTTCAGCCGTCCTCGCAGACCGTGACGCTGCAGTCCCAGATCGACAACGCCCGGGCGGCCTATCCGGATATGGAAGTTTCCCAGGTCTGGCCTGCGACTAAGGCCGACGATTCCACTCGCGTCCTGCTGGTGGACGAGAGCCTCGGAGAAGAACGCCTGCGCAGTGTGTTCGTGAATCCCGGCGACGGCAAAGTCATTGGCGACGAGCCCAGCTACTCCGGCCTTGGAGAAATGCCACTGCGCCGCTTCATCTCCGAGATGCACGAAAGCATGTTCCTCGGCGCCCCCGGAGAAATGTACTCCGAGTTGGCGGCATCGTGGCTGTGGTTCGTGGCCCTCGGCGGACTCGTCTTGTGGTGGAGCCGCGTGGGTGGACGAAAGATCTTTACCGGTCTGAAGAACCCCACCAAGAAGCATCAGCTAGACGTTGCACTTGACGGCGAAGAAACGCCAGAGTCCACCCAGGTGGCAGCCAAGCGCCAGCGCTTGTGGAACGGACAGGGCAAGAGCCGCAACTGGCACGTCAATCTGCACGGAGTGGCCGGAACCTGGCTTCTCGTGGTGATGCTGGGCCTATCCGCCACCGGCATCACGTGGTCCGCATTCGCCGGAGCTAACGTCAGCTCCACGGTCGATGCGATCCAGGGAGAACCGAAAAACATTGAGACCTCGCTGAATGGAGAGGAGGTGGCGTCGACCGGAGGACACAACCACGCCCAGCACGGCGGCATGTTGACGGACCACGAAGGGCAACCACTGACGGCCGAAGAGCTTTCCAGCCAGGCGCAACGGGTCCTCGATACTGCTCGGGACCAGGGGCTGACCGGCCCACTGCGCCTCTACCAACCGGAGGACAACCAACACGCCTGGCAGGCTAGCGAGCGCTGGGTGCCGTGGCGCACCACCTCTGATGCGGTGAGCGTCAATGGTGAAACCGGCGACGTGGTGGATACCCTACCGTTCTCTCAACTGCCACTGTTCAGCAAGCTGACAAGCTGGGGAATCTATCTGCACATGGGCATCATGTTTGGTCTGCCGCTGCAGATCCTGTTGTTCGTGTGCGCGCTGGGAATCGCTGGATTGGTTGTCTTTGGCTATATCGCGTGGTGGAAGCGCCGTCCGACTCGCAACGGGGTGGCAGGGCTGCCTGGCCCGAATCAGCCTTTGAGCGCAGTGGAGTGGGTCATCGTGGGCGGATTCTTGGCCACGGTTGGCGTGTTTCTTCCGCTGTTCGGGATCAGCCTGGCAGCGATGATCGTGGTGGACCGGGTGCTGGCCCGCCGCGCGGCCAAGCAGGCCTCCCCGCGCTTCACGCAGAAAATGACCGTGCCCGCCGCTACGTAAGCGGAGAACACGGCCAAGGTTTGCCGGCCTAGCCGAACTAGTTGGCGGGGATCAGCTGACCACTATGGTCGGCTGGATCCGGTGGAGGAACTCAGGGAGCCAGGAACGCCATCGATGATGGTTTCCGTATTAGCGGCCACGCTTCCGGGGGTGCTGCCTGCAGCCTCGAGGCCAGTAGGTTTCACATCCACGCCGGAGGGGATTTGATCGCACGGCGTGGTCTCGTAATTCTCGCCATTGATGACCTTCTCCATCCACACCATCGCTGGGGTCAGGTTTGTGAGCATGGGGAACACATGGTTGGTCAGGGGTGGCCCCAGGGGAATGTTTTGTTCTTGGTAATTCACCGGAGTGCCAGCCTCACACCACATGCGGGCCATACGACGCGACTGTTCCACGGGAATACTGTCATCGTTGGTGCCATGGCCCACGTACACGGGAACTGTAGGGGCACGCTCGCCGATCAACTGGCGATCCACCAGGGACTTCAGTGGTTCATCTTGCAAGATCTCCCACAGTGCGCGGCCGTCCTTGGTCAATGTGCTGGTATCCACAAACGCGTGGTTCGCGATTGACTGCGGGATGCACTCGTCCTTTGTTTGCTCGAGCAGCAGCTTGCCCTTTTCATTGAGTAGTTCGTCCATCAGTGGCTGCAGCTGAGGTTCGGTGTTGAGGAAGCCATTGACCGTGTAACCCAGCACGCCGGTGAGTGGGGACTTATCTACCTTCTTGGCCACAGAGTGGAGGTCGGCTGGCACGCCGCCTGCGTAACCCGTGACCAGGTTGAGCTCTGGAGCATAGGTAGGTTGCAGTTCCAGTGCGGCTGCAGAGGAGCCACCACCCTGGGAGTAGCCAAAGGTGGCCACGGGAGTGTTGGAATCGATTCCAGGAATTTCCAGGTTCTCGGCCGCACGAGCCACATCCAGGGTGGCGTTGCCCTGCAACACGCGGTTCATGTACGTGTGTTGCGCGGAAGTGCCCAATCCATGCAGGTCAGTGATGGCCACGTTCCATCCACGGGCCAGTGCAGCGGCGATAGGAAGTGCTTCGTATTCCACGCCATAAGGCAAAAGCTTGCTGGGAGCGCAGGCATCGCCCGAACCTTGAGTGCCGGGAGCGATGGCCATCAGGGGGCGTGGGCCCTTGCCCTTCCACGGCGCGGAGGGAGTCAGCACGGTACCGGTGATGGGGACTGTCTGTCCCTTGTCATCGGTGGACACGTATGCAACACGAGTAGCGGTGGAGCCAGTCCAGTCCACGAGGGGAATGCCGAGGGCGAAGTTGGACGGTTCCTTCTTGAGGATTTCTCCGGGCTCGCCTTCTACCGTCTCGGGAAGGGTGGAGTAAAAGTCTCCCTGGTTGAGGTCAATGGATCCAGGAACTAAACCGGAGGCGCTGCCCACGGCCGAGCCCTGGCTGGAGGCCTCAACGCTGCCTTGATTGGCTTGTTCGGCGCTTTCGTAGAGGGAACCTTCTTGTGCTCCGGCTACTCCGAAGGTTGCGGAAATTGAAGAGGCCGCCAGCAGTGTGGAGGCCAGCAGCGCAACGGTGCGATTGCGCGAGCGTGAATTTTTCTTGAGCATCATGCTTGGAAACAATATTGTTTCCACCCGGAACTTATGCGGAAATGAGAATAATTCTGGAATTGTTCGGAATTTAACCCCATTAGGGGGGATCAAGCAGAAGTTGAGACTTTGAGTTGACGTTTCACCTTGTCAGCTAGCGTGGCAATCGGAAAGTCTTAGCTTTCCCGCTTCCCTCAGCCTCCACCAAGCCGTCCACGAGCAATGAATTCAGGCATCGCTCGAGCTGAATCTTGTCCTCCCATAGAAGCGCTATGTCAGCAGAAGTTACCGTGTCCGCGCCCCGCACCGCAGCCATGATTTTTCCCCTGACCTGCCGGTCAGTGCCAGCAAACTTCTGCACCCTCCCTCTAGCTGCGGCATTCTCCTCCGCCGAAGGCGCTGGTTTTCCTAGCGCCACCCATTGGCACTGAGACTCCACCGGACAGGAGTCACACGCCGGGTTCGCGGCAGTACACACCAGCGCGCCCAACTCCATCAGCGAGGCACATAAAACGTTTGCAGCCTCGCGCTGGGAGGGATCGCCCCAGGGCAGGGGATTGGCTGGTTGGTGACGAGTTTGGCGTCGGGCTAACGAAGGATCCTCATCCACGTACGGCAGCAACGAAGCCACATCCCGCAGGTCCCGAGCCCGCGCCGGGCCCTGCAAAAACTCGCCCTCGGCCAACCGGCGATACACCCGACGCACATTCGTGTCCACCACGGGAACCGCCTGCCCGAACGCGAACGCGGCCACCGCGCGAGCCGTGTAGCTGCCCACGCCAGGCAGCGCCTCCAATTCGGCCACGGTCGCGGGTACCTCACCGTCATGATTTTCGACGCAAGCCTGCGCACATTCCTGCAATCGAAGCGCGCGCCGCGGGTATCCCAGATTCGCCCATAGGCGCAGGACATCGGCCTTCGGGGCAGTAGCCAAGTCCGCCGGGGTGGGCCATTTTTGCATCCACGCCTGCCACAGTGGCTCCACGCGCTTGACGGGAGTCTGCTGGGACATGACCTCGCTGACCAAAATTCCCCACGCGGACGTGTCCGGATGCCGCCACAGAAGATCCCGTCCGTGCTCACCAAACCAGCTGTTCAGAGCGCTAGCTAAGGCGGTGGGATCAATTGCACAATCAGTGGCGTGGGGGTTGTTCATCGTGGGCTCATTGTGCCCTACCCGCTGGAATCTAGGTAGTCGAGCGTGCAGAATTGAGGACATGACAACTGAAGCACAGGCACAGCTCACCCCACAGCAGGCATGGGACCTCATGCACCAAGGCAATGAGCGTTTTATGGCTCAACAGGCCGACCATCCCCGCCAGGACGGAGAACGACGCGGCCTTGGCGAGCGCGGACAGAACCCACACGCCGTGGTGCTGGCGTGCAGTGACTCGCGCGTGCCGGTGGAAATCGTCTTTGACCAGGGATTGGGCGATGTCTTCGTGATCCGCACCGCGGGTGAAATCACGGACCTGTCCGTGTTGGCCTCGCTGGAATTCGCGGTGGACTCCTTGGGCGTGCCACTGGTTGTGGTGCTGGGGCACGAAAAGTGCGGCGCAGTGGCGGCGGCAGAAACCGCGCTGGATAAGGGTGTGATGCCTAGCGGCTTCCAGCGCGTGCTGGTGGAGAAGGTTACTCCGAGCCTGTTGAGCGCGAAGGCCGAAGGTTTGAGCGGTATCGAGAACTTTGAGCGTAACCACGTCAAGGAGATCGCCAACCACATCGTGGATCGCTCCCCGGAGATTCGCGAGCGGCTGAATGACGGGCGGTGCGCGGTGGTGGGCCTGCGTTACCGTCTCTCTGACGGCAAGGCGGAGCCGTTGGTGGGATACGGCCTGGATATCGGCGCGGAGACGGTGCAGCGCTAGCGAAGAAATCACTCTTGATTTCAGTGCGGTGTTGCTCCGTGATTTGGCTGCGACTGGCCGGTAATATCCGCTGGTGTGAGCGAGGATAACCGAGAAAAGCAGTTGCCCAAGGAAGTGTATGTGCGCCGTCGCGTTGCTGCGTTGGCGCTGCTCGTGGTGGTTGTGCTGTTGCTGTGGTGGATCATCAGTTCGCTGGGTGGCAACGATGATGGGGAGAATACCGCGGCCACGGACAACATGGCTTCCTCGACGACTCCCGATATGACCTCGCCAAACGAGCCGCCGAACACGAAGAAGGAAACGGAATCAGCGAAGGAATCTTCCTCGTCTGAGTCTTCGTCCGAATCCAGCTCGTCCAAGAAGTCCTGTTCTTTGGCGGACTTGAAGGTGACGGCTCAGCCGGGTGCGCAGACTTTCGGTGCGGATCAGCAGCCCAATTTCTTCGCCAAGATCTCCAACCCCACGGATGCCGAGTGCGTGATTGATGCTGATGAAGATCAGCTGAAGTTCGAGGTGTTCACCCTGCAGAGCTACCAGCGTGTGTGGGCGGATCTGGATTGTAATAGCTCGGACGTTTCCGGGGATATCACCATTCCTGCTGGTGAATCCGTGAATTATGAGTTGAAGGCGTGGTCCAAGACCACCTCTGCTCCTGAGCAGTGCGATGATCGCCAGGCGGTGCAGCCGGGCTCCTACCTGCTGTACACGCACTTGGGTGACAACGTTTCTGAGCCTGCGACGTTCAACCTGAGCTAGCTCTTCATCGCGGCCTCTAGCGCTTGGTAGAGGTTGCGAACTTCGATGATCTTCATGCTGGAGCTGTGCTTTCCGGAGCCCGCGGGGACGATGGCCGTGTGAAAGCCCAGCCTTTCGGCTTCGTTGAGGCGCTGCGTTAGCTGGGGCACGCTGCGCACTTCGCCTCCGAGCCCTAATTCGCCGACCACGACCAGCCCATGGGGAAGGGGAGTTTCCGTGGCGGTGGAGGCCAGGGCCAGTGTGGTGGCGAGGTCCGCTGCCGGTTCCACAATCTTCATGCCGCCAACAGTCGCAGCGTAGACCTCCTTGCGCGTCAGGTTGTGGCCTCCTCGCCGGGCCAATACGGCCAACACCATGGACAAGCGCGATGCCTCGATTCCCGTCACGTAGCGTTTGGGGAAGTTCATCTCCACAGGGATGGCGAGGGTCTGAATTTCGCCGAGCATCGCCCGGCGTCCATCCATCGCCACGGTCACTGCCGTGCCCACCACTGATTCGGTGCGGTGGTGAATGAATAGCCCGGAGGGGTCCGCCACTTCTTCGATACCGTGCCCGGTTTGTTCGAAGCAGCCCACCTCATCCGTGGCTCCGAAGCGATTCTTGATGCCGCGCAAAAACCGCAGGGAACTGTGTTTATCGCCTTCAAAGTTGAGCACCACATCCACAAGGTGCTCGATGGTGCGCGGGCCAGCCACGGTGCCTTCTTTAGTGACGTGGCCGACGATGATGACGGGAATGCCCGTGAGCTTGGCTAGCGAGGTCAGGGTGGACGTGACGGCCTTAGTGTGCGCCACGCCGCCGGCTACGCCCTCGACGTCGCTGGCGTGCATGGTCTGCAAAGAGTCCACGATCAGCAGGTCAGGTTTGACCGTATCGACGATGTCTATGGCTGCGGCCAGATCGTTTTCCGACGCCAAGAACAGCCTGTCCAGCAATGCCCCCGTGCGTTCCGCACGCTGCCTTACCTGGCCCACGGATTCTTCCGCGGTGATGATCAGAGCGCTGCGTTCCATCCGTGCCCAACTGGCCGCAACTTCCAGCAGCAGCGTGGATTTTCCTACTCCGGGTTCGCCCGCTAGCAGGATCGCACTGCCGGGAACCACTCCGCCACCGAGCACGCGATCGAGCTCCTTGATTCCAGAAGAGAGGTGCTTGGCTAGTTCTGCGGAGATCTCCGTGATGGGTTGGGCGCCACTGCTGCCTGCGACGAGGCCACGGCCCTTGCGAGATGCTGCGCCTGAGCCCATCGAGTTGCGCAAGCCGGTGGTTTCGGCGAGGGTTCCCCATTCTCCGCACGAGGGGCACCGGCCCATCCATTTGGACACTTGGTGTTCGCAGGAGCTACACGCGAACACAGTGTGCCGAGAGTTCTTGGATGAGGTCTTTGCGGAAGGCATGCGCTCATAATAAAAGCCGCCCCGGACAAACGGAGCGGCGACTCGCCTTTAATCGAACGGATATTCGAAAAGGGAGATTAGTGAGACTCTTCGCTGTGGAATTCCTCAGGAGAAACAATCTCGTTAGCTGGGTTGCGGTAAGCCTCGCCAGCGGTTGGGTGCTCTCCCACAACTGGAAGGTTGAGTTCTGCGGTGCCCTGATCGAAAGTGAACTTCGCTGGGAGGGATCCGCCGGGGTAGACACCCTCGGTGGAGGACAGCTCAGGGGAAGCGTAAGTGGTGCATACGTTTTGTGCACCCTTCTTGATCTCAGCTACTTCGTCAGGGGTAGCGGCTACCAAGTTGCATCCAGGCTTGATGGTCTTGTCTCCGTTGACATTCGCATCCTTGCCGTCGATAGAGATGGACTGCAGAGTTGCGGACTCGCCCAGATCTTCCAGATTGGAAGCGGTGAACTTCAGGTAAGCGTTGCCGTCCTTGCCAAGCACGATGGTGGCATCTCGCAAGGAGACGTTCTCCAAGTGACCGTTGGTGCCGTTCACGGCAGCGGCCTGGTTCGAGGTTTGAGTGATCTGACCAGCTCCGCAGGCAGTCAAGGCGACTGCGGATCCGGCGGCAACCAGTGCAAGTGCGCTGCGTGCAGCAAACGACTTCTGGAACTTCACGATGAGGTCCTCCATCTGAGGCGTCAAAAAGGCTATCTCTTCTCTGCAGTTAGCCTAACCCGTGACGGATCATTTTTCCTAGTCAAACCGAAGACTTTAGGGGAGAAGGCAGGGGGAAGGGGAACCCCTCAACGGCCCCAAAGTTGCTGTTGGGGTAGGATTAACCGGTATTAAAAGGGCTTGGTATGTACAAGAAAACCCAAGCACACACTCACCCGAAGGGCAGGCTAAGACGCTGATGGAGTTCAAGGTCGGAGATACGGTGGTCTACCCCCATCACGGTGCCGCAGTCATCGAAGGTATTGAGCAGCGCGAATTCAAGGGCGACAAGGTGGACTACCTGGTCCTGCGCATCAACCAAGGCGATCTTTCCGTGCGCGTTCCCGCTGCGAATGCAGAGAAGGTGGGCGTACGTGACGTTGTGGGCGAAGAAGGCCTGCGCAAGGTCTTCTCCATGCTGCGCGAAACAGATGTGGAAGAGGCCGGCAACTGGTCTCGCCGCTACAAGGCCAATCAGGAACGACTGACCTCCGGTGACGTGAACAAGGTTGCCGAGGTTGTTCGCGACCTGTGGCGCCGCGACCAAGACCGCGGTCTGTCCGCAGGCGAAAAGCGCATGCTGGCCAAGGCACGTCAGATCCTGGTGGGAGAGCTGGCGCTGGCTGAAGGTGTGGATGACAAGAAGACCGATGCGATCCTGGAGAAGATGCAGGAAACCATCAAGCGTCACCGCGAGGCAGCCGAGGCCGCACGCGCTGCAGGCATCGACGAGGACGAGGATGCTTCCAAGGGGCCAATCGACCTCGACGAAGCGCTGGACGAAGACGACGAATAAGAAGCAGTAGCTCCTGCCGTGCCTGCCGTTTACGCACTCGTTGCCGCCGCTGGAAGTGGTGCCCGGCTGGGGTTTGACCAGCCCAAGGCTTTTGTGGAGCTGGCGGGACGCACTCTGCTGGAGCGTGCTCTCGATGGTTTGGCTCGCTCTGAGGTAATTGATCACGCGCTCATCTTGGTCAGTCCAGACATGCGGGAAGCTGCGGAAAAGCTCATCCAGCAGGACTTTAATCGCGCCTCGTGGGCGGGGATGGCCGTCAGCGTCACCCTCGGCGGAGGCGAACGGATGGACTCCGTGTGGGCGGGCCTCGAAGAGCTCGCCCGGCGTGAGGTACCAGAGGACAGCCTGGTGGCCGTGCACGACGCCGCCCGCTGTATGACTCCACCCGAAATGATCGCCAGAGTAGTGGATAGTGCGCGCTACGGGGCCGAGCATCAGGCATGGTCCGGGTCTGTTCCCGTGGTTCCTGTGGTGGACACCATCAAGGTGGTTGATCAGGCGCGCTCTGGATCCGCCGATGGAGAAATCCTGCTGGAGCAAACCCCAGCCCGGGATACCCTGCGCGCGGCCCAAACTCCGCAGGTATTCCGCTTAGTCGAGCTGCGGGAGGCAAACCTGGAGTACTTGGCAACGGTGGAAATCAGCTCGGCCCATGCGTCGAGAAACACGGGAAATCAACCACTGATGACCGCCACCGACGATGCTTCCCTCATGGAAATGGCCGGCAAGAAAGTTACCGCGGTGGACGGCGAACTGATGGCGATGAAGATCACCACGCCGCTGGATTACCGCGTGGCCACGATGCTGCTGGCAGACGTAGAAGATGCTGACAAAGGCACCACAGAAGAAGGATAAAAAACAGACATGAGCATGCCAATCCCACGCGTAGGAATCGCCACCGATGCCCATCAGGTTGAGCCGGGCAAGCCCTGCTGGATGGCGTGCCTGCTGTTCGAAGAAGAGAACGGCTGCGAAGGGCACTCCGACGGCGACGTGGTGGCGCATGCCGTGGTGGATGCGCTGCTGAGTGCGTCTGGCTTGGGAGACCTCGGATCCTTCGTGGGCGTGGGGCAACAGAAGTATGACAACGTCTCCGGCGCACAGCTGCTCAAAGAATGCCGTGAGCTGCTGGAATCTAAAGGTTTCCAGATCGGCAACGCGGCCGTGCAAATGGTGGGCAATCGCCCCAAAATGGGCCCGCGCCGCGAAGAAGCGGAAGCGGTGATGAGCGAGATTATCGGCGCTCCCGTGCGCGTTTCCGCCACCACGACTGACCACATGGGGTTCACCGGACGCGGGGAAGGCGTGGCGGCGGTGGCCACGGCAATCGTTTTTGAGCCTGACCTACAATAAGGGCGTGACTTTGAGAATCTACGACACCGCAACCCGTACACTCCGCGACTTCCAGCCAGTCCGGCCCGGCCACGCTAGCGTGTACCTGTGTGGAGCCACGGTGCAGTCCATCCCGCACATCGGGCACGTGCGCTCCGGGGTGGCGTTCGATGTGTTGCGCAATTGGCTGGAGGCCAAGGGCCTGGACGTGGCTTTCGTGCGCAACGTGACGGACATCGACGACAAGATTCTCACCAAAGCCGCGGAGAACGGTCGCCCGTGGTGGGAGTGGGCCGCTACACACGAGCGTGCCTTCAACTGGGCGTATGACCAGCTCGGCGTGACCCCGCCGTCCATCGAGCCGCGCGCCACCGGGCATATCCCGCAGATGATCGAGTACATGCAGCGCATCATCGATAACGGTTTGGGCTATGCCTCCGAGGGCAACGTGTATGCCCGCACCGCCGCGATTGAGAATTACGGGTTCCTCTCCGGGCAGAAGATTGACGAAATGGACCAGGGTGAATCCGCTGGTCAGGGCAAGCAGGATCCGCGCGATTTCACCATGTGGAAGGCCGCCAAGCCCGGTGAACCCGCGTGGGACACCCCGTGGGGCAGGGGACGTCCTGGCTGGCACATCGAGTGCTCCGCGATGGCAACCACCTACCTCGGTGGCGAGTTCGATATTCACTGCGGTGGCCTCGACCTGCAATTCCCGCACCACGAGAACGAGGCCGCGCAGGCCCATGCCGCAGGCGATACCTTTGCCAACTACTGGATGCACAACGGCTGGGTCACCATGTCCGGCGAGAAGATGTCCAAGTCCTTGGGCAACGTGTTGAGCATCCCCAACGTGTTGAAGCTGGTTCGCCCAGTGGAGCTGCGCTACTACCTTGGCAGCGCGCATTACCGCAGCATGCTGGAGTATTCCGAGGCAGCGCTGGCCGAGGCCGCAGCGGGTTACCGCCGCATCGAGAAGTTCGTTGTGCGGGCTTCTTCGTTGATTTCCGACGCTACCCCTGACGTTGCCGTGCCTGTCGGAGAGGTTCTGCCGGAGTTCGCTGAGAAGATGGACGAGGACTTGGCTGTGCCTCAAGCGCTGGCCATCATTCATGATGCCATCCGCCGCGGCAACAAGGCGCTAGAAAAGGCCGAGGCTGGGGACGCGGAAGCCAAGGCGGATGCCATCCGCATCGCCAGCGAAGTCCGCGCCATGACCGCGGTGCTGGGCGTGGACCCACTTAGTCAAACGTGGCTGGAGTCCACCTTGGCCACCCGTGGTGGTTCAGATTCCGCGATGGGCGCGCTGGACGTGCTGGTCCAGGCGGAGCTGGAGCGCCGTTCCACTGCACGTGCCGAGAAGGACTGGGCGGTTGCCGACGAGGTGCGCGACCGCTTGGCAGCTGCCGGCGTGGAGGTCACGGACACCGCCGACGGCGCGAAGTGGTCGCTAAAGGGCTAGTCAGCCAGCGCCCTGCCGCGCTGTTCCGGCAGCGTAAATGCGGCGAGAGCCGCCACGGCAAAGGCGATGCCGAACACCGCGAACAGTATCCCCTGGCCGCCGAAGGTCAGCAGCGGTGGCACCGTTAGTGGCGCGAGGATTGAGGCGATACGGCCAAATCCCGCCGCAGCTCCCGTGCCTGTGCCGCGCAGGCTGGTGGGGTAGAGTTCCGGGCCGATCGCGTACAGCGCGCCCCATGCGCCGAGGTTGAAGAAGCTCAGGAAACAACCCGCCACGATGATCTGCCACTCGGCGTCCGCCAGCCCGTATCCGGCAGCCGACAGTGCCGAGCCGACCAGGAACGTAGCCAGCGTGGCACGCCGTCCCCACCGCTCGATCAGGAATGCGCTGACCGCGTAGCCCGGGAGCTGCGCGAGGGTGATGATCAGGGTGAACGTAAAGGACTTCACCAGCGTGAACCCTTGGGCGTGCAGCAGCGAAGGGATCCAAATGAACGCCCCGTAGTAGCTGAAGTTGATGCAGAACCACACCACCCACAGCGCCGCGGTCCGCTTCGCCAGCGCCCGCCCCCAAATCCCGGTGGCTTGTTCCACGGCGTGGTCGTGAACGATCACGGTCTCTTCCATCGCGTTTATTTTCTTCGACGCCAGCGCCGGGGATTCCTCAAAGGAGCGAACCACCGCTTCCGCCTCCTCGTGCTTGCCCCGAGACTCGAGGAAGCGCACAGATTCTGGCATGCCACGGCGGATCACCACGGAATACAGCGCAGGGATACATCCCAAGGCCAGAGCCCAGCGCCAGCCATCGGCGGAGCCGCTGACGATAAATGTGCCGATCACCGCGGCTAGGATCCACCCCAGCGCCCAGAATGCCTCGAGCAGCACCACCATGCGACCGCGTACTGCCCGCGGGGAGAACTCCGAGATCAGGGTGGAGGCCACGGGTAGCTCCGCGCCCAAACCGAGACCCACCAGGAAACGGAACGCGATGAGTACTGCGAGGCTTCCGGACAGCGCGGATGCACCGGTGGCTACTCCGTAGATGAGCAGGGTGGCAGCAAAGACCTGACGGCGGCCGAACTTATCCGCCAGCAGTCCGCCCAGCGTGGCGCCCAAGGCCATGCCCACGAATCCGATGGAAGCCAACCAACTGGTCTGGGTGGTGCTCAGCGACCACTGCACAGACAACGCGGCCATCACGAACGAAATCAAGCCCACATCCATCGCATCCATGGCCCAACCCACACCAGAAGTGCCCAAGATCCGCGCATGCTTGCGGGTCACAGGTAGGGAATCGAGACGCTCAGTCCGGGACGGCGAGGAGTTGGCGTCGGAAGAAAAACGGGCTTGGCCCACGGGCGAATGTGCGGGGTTGCTACCCACGCCTCCTGAAGTCATGACTTGGGATAATACCCTTATCGGGGCGTGGGCGTTAGACTTGGCGAAGCGAAAATATAAGGGAGAACAATGGCTGGCAATTCACAGCGTAAGGGCGCCATCCGCAAAACAGAGCGGAAGGGCGCAGCCAAAGGATCCGGGGGACAGCGTCGGCGAGGCTTGGCAGGCAAGAAAGACACCCCGAAGGCAGAAGACAGGACCTACCACGCAGCGTATAAGCGCAAGAAGCAGCAACAGCGTCGCTCTTCCGGTGCGCACGACAACCGAGCGGCAATCCGTCAGCGTCACGGCATGGATGAGCAGGTCGAACTGGTCGTTGGCCGCAACCCGGTGATCGAGTGTCTGCACGCGCAGGTGCCCGCGACGGCTCTGTACGTGGCAGAAGGCACGAAGAGCGACGAGCGATTGGCTGAGGCCGTGCACACCTGCGCAGACCGCGGCATCGCGGTGCTGGAAGTCTCGCGCCAGGAACTGGATCGCATGACCGGTAACGGCATGCACCAGGGCATCGGCCTGCAGGTACCTCCGTTCCAATACGACGAGGTAGAAGACGTTATCGAACGCGTGCAGTCCACCGGCAAGCCCGGCATGATTGTGGCGCTGGACAACATCACTGACCCCCGCAACCTGGGCGCAGTGATCCGCTCCGTGGCGGCCTTCGGTGGGCACGGCGTGATCATTCCAGAGCGTCGTTCGGCATCCGTGACGGCCGTGGCATGGCGTACTTCTGCGGGAACGGCCGCGCGCCTTCCCGTGGCCAAGGCCACCAACATGGTGCGCTCGCTTAAGCAGCTGCAGCAGTCCGGCTACCAGGTCATTGGCTTGGATGCTGGTGGCGACCACACGCTGGATACCTACGATGGCACCACTCCCGTGGTGATCGTGGTGGGTTCCGAAGGCAAGGGATTGTCCCGCCTGGTACGAGAGACCTGTGACACGATCCTGAGCATCCCGATGGCCGGCAAGGTGGAATCCTTGAACGCATCGGTTGCTGCGGGTGTGGTTCTCAGCGAGTTTGCGCGCCAGCGTCGCGTGGGCACCGGCAAGTAACGGATGGCGCTGGGCTGCATCTTCGTGGCGCTGTCCTCGGTGCGTAACCGCCGCAAGAGCGCTTAGCTTGTATTCCCGACCCGGGTTCTAGTGATGAGCCGGGGCCGGGTCATTGGGGTCCGCGTGATGGTGATCGTGGGGATCGAATTCACGCGCGCGGACCTCGTCTGCGTGCAGGCGTCGACCTTTCATCGACGCCACCGCCCGGCACACCAGGTAGATCACGAAAGAAATACTGGTCACGAACACACTGACCGGAAGACCTGGCGCCAGCGAGGCGATGAGACCGCCCACCGCAGCCGTCACGGAAAATACGCCGGAAAGCACCACGGCCAATACAGGATTGGCGGTGATTTTGATGGCAGCGGCACCGGGCGTGATCAGCAGGGCGATGAGCAACAGCGCGCCCACCACCTGCACTCCTTGGCTGGCCACCACGCCGATGATCGCGGCGAAAACTAGAGCTAACGTGCGCACTTTCACGCCCGATGCGGCCGCCACGATCGGATCGACTGTGGCAAACAACAGTGGCCGCCACAGCAGAGCCATCACCACTACGACCGCTACCGAAAGCAGCGCCAGACCGCCCAGTGATGAGTTGGAAACGCCCACGATCTGGCCGGTCAGCAGGCTAAACGCTTCGGTGGAACGGCCGGGGTAGAGGTGGATAAACAGCACGGATAGTCCCATGCCAAAGCTCAGTACAACGGCGACGATGGCATCCTGCTCGCGGTTTCCTAGCGCGGTCAGCACGAGTGCTGCCAGCACTGCTCCGAGCACCGCACCCCAGCTCACTCCAAAGCCAAACAGTAGCGCGGCGGACGCTCCCATCAGTGCGAGCTCACCTGTGGAGTGCGCCATGAAGCTCATCTTGCGCATGACGATCAGCGGCGCGATCGCGCCGGAGATAATGCCTAGCAAGAGGGCAGCCAGGATGGCGTTTTGTACAAAGTCGATGCCCAACAGCATCTGTGTATCGGCCCACCAGGATCCGGTGTGGAACTCGCTCATACGACCACCAGCTTTCCGTCGACGTTGAGAACCTTTACCTCGGTGCGATAGAGCGCGGAGAGAGTTTCCGAGGTCATGATTTCCTCCACCGAGCCGATAACGTGACCGTGTGGCGTGATGTAGAGGACGCGATCGGTGACGTCCAAAATGGGATTGATGCCGTGTGTGACGAACACCACGGCTGTGTTGTGATCACGTCTGCGCTGGTCAAGCAGCTGGACGGTGCGCTGTTGCGCGCGCAAATCCATGGAGAGCAAAGGCTCATCGCACAGCAGCACCCGTGGATCATTGGCCAGCGCCTGCGCTTGGCGAATGAGCTGTTGCTGTCCGCCGGACAGTTCCCCCACGCGACGATCAGCCAGCCCTGTGGCGCCAACTTGCTCCAGTGCCGCAGCTACCTGGTGGGCCGGCGGACGTCGGTTCTTCACCACTCCGTGCGCCAGCGCCAGCCCCACCAGGTCCTTGGCGCGCAGGGGAGTCTGCGGATCGAACATCCGCTGCTGGGGGATGTAGCCAACGGGCCCGTCCACCTGAACGGAACCGTGAGTCAACGAGCGGGTTCCAAGGGCGACGTTGAGCAAAGTGGACTTGCCCACGCCGTTGGAGCCGAGCACGGCGAGGAATTCGCCGGGAGCGACCTCCAGGTTGAGGTCACTCCACAGCGGCTTCACCGCTGCATCGCGAAAAGTTAAAGGCATGGTTAAACAATCTACGCCGGTGGAGAATCGGTGCTATTCGGTGGCCTTTTCCAGGTCCTTAATGAAGTGATTGACGTAGTCAAAGTAGTCATCGCCGGAGTCTGGGGTCTCGTTGATATTGACCACCGGGATGTTCTTTTCTTCCGCCGCGCGGATCAGCTCTTGAGACGCTGCGGTTTGGGATTGGGTATTGGTGACCAGGAAATCCACGTGGCCGTCGTAGATCTCTTTTTGCGCTGCAGCGATATCTGCGGCAGAGGGCTCGGATTCCTTGGCCACTGCTTCTGCGAACCCGCTGGGGGTCACGTCATGAAGAGAAGATTCGCCCAGTAGGTGAGAGGCCACGGGCTCGGTGAGCATGTAGTTCCTTGCGGGCAGCTGATCCACGCGCTCGGTGAAGTCTTGGGTTTTGGAGGTGATGCGATCTGCGTCCTCTGAGAAGGAGTCATCGAGCTTGTGCAACTCTTCTGCCAAGCCCTCGGCGAGCTCGTTGACTTTATCCATGTCCATCCACATGTGCGGATCGTCGGCGAATGCCGCGCCGTGGTTATGGCCGGAGTGATCGGCGCCGTTGTCTTCGCCGGAACCAGAAGCATCGTGGTTGTGCTCGTCTTCGGCGTGATCGTGGTCTCCGTGATCGTGGGTATGCGCCTCGGCAAGCGGGGCGGCGGTCACCATGGGTACGGATTCGTTGACGTTATCGGTCAGCCAGTTATCGTATCCAGCGCCGTTAGCCACCACGAGGTCTGCGGAGCGGATCTGCGCGATATTGCGGGCGGTGGGCTCAAACTCGTGGGGATCGTCGTTGGTGGAGGACAAAATAGAGGTCACTTCCACCTTGTCGTTGCCCTCGGTCAGCGCCTTGGCTAGGTCGCCGTAGATGGACGTGGATGCCACCACGGAGATCTTTCCGTCGTCTGCGGGGCTGTCATTGGATCCGCCTTCGGCACAGGCGGTCAGGCCCAGGGTGAGGGTGGTAGCGCCAAGGAGTACAGCAAGTGAGCGTTTCATGATTCTGAGATTAAGTAACCTGACAACCATTGTCAATTAGGGCTGTTTAAGGCAAACCTCCTCCTCGTGGGCACGTTGTCCGGCCACACCATAGACTAGAGATCATGAATCGATCCGCCCGCCGAGGCACCCTCGCCTCCATCGCTGCTGAGCTGGGCGTTTCCCGAACCACCGTCTCCAACGCGTACAACAAGCCGGATCAACTATCCGAAGAGCTGCGGGAGAAAATTCTCAACACCGCCACGCGCTTGGGATACCCCGGTCCAGATCCCACGGCGCGTTCGCTGCGCACCCGGCACGCGGGAGCCATTGGCGTTCTCCTCACCGAGGAGCTCACCTACGCCTTCGAGGACCAAGCCTCTCTGGAGTTCATGGCCGGAGTCTCCGAGGCCTGCAGCAAAATGAACGCCTCCATGCTGCTCATCCCGGCCGGCGTGGATCCCGAAACCTCTGCGAATCGCGCCGCAGAGCTGATCAACCAGGCCAGCGTGGATGGGTTCATCGTGTATTCGGTGGCGCAGGATGATCCTTTCCTCGAGGCCGTTATTCGACGCAATATCCCCACCGTCATCTGCGATCAGCCCGCCGATGCTCATCGCATCGATTACGTGGGCATCGATGATGGCCAAGCGATCCAGCCCGTGGTGCAGCGGCTAGTGGATGCTGGACACCGCAAGATCGGCATGCTGTGTATCCGCTTGGATAGAACCCCCAACAACGGCCCGGTATCCGCAGAACGGTTGCGCACTGCGAAGATGCACGTGCAGCGCTCTCGCATCGAAGGGGCTCTCGCCGTGCTGGCAGAGGCTGGGATCTCGCAGGACGATGTGCCCATTGTGGAGCGGCATATCAATGATCAGGACAATTCCCGTAGCGCTGCCGAGGAGCTCCTCGATGCCCATCCAGAGCTCACGGCCGTGATATGTACCGTGGACTCCATGGCGCTGGCCGTAGCCGACGTGGTGGAAAGCCGCGGCGGCACGATCCCGCGGGATCTGTCCGTGACCGGATTCGATGGCATTCCGCAGGCAGTCAACCGAGGCATCGTCACCGTCCGTCAGCCGTCCAAGGATAAGGGGCGGTCCAGCGGGGAGGTGTTGGCGTCGAACATTGAACAAACACACAACGAACACACCGGGCGAATCAAGAAACGGGGCGCGGGCACGGAGGCCACGAGGATCCTTCTGGAGACGTCCGTGATGGACGGAGAATCGATTGGTGCACCGCGAACAGGAGCTACCGAGTAGCTTCGCGCCAATCTAGCCGCGAGCGGCGCGGGCCTGCGCCAACTGCTGCAGGAAATCGCGGACGGCCTCCGGATCAGGCAGTCGGCGGGTAGCCGCGGACTCACCCTCGCCGACCTTGATGCCGATGTCCTGGCCAGGGCGCAGGATGTTCATCACGGTCTCATCGGTGGTGTCATCACCAGCGAAAACCACCGCATCGATGGCCGGGGTTGCCTGCGCCAAGAACTCGGAGACATAGCCGCCCTTCGTTGCAGAGACCACCGATACCTCCACGATGTCCTTGCCCACCGTGACCTTCGCCCCCTCACAATCCAGGGCGAAATCCTGATACTCCTGCGCCGCAGTCACCGCCACGGACCGATCCTTGGCACCGCGAGTGTGCAGGCCGACAGCCACCGGCTTGCGCTCCACCCACATGCCCGGATCCCGCTGCGCCTGCTGCTCGGCGAACAACGCCAACTGACTGAGCAACTCGCGCTGCGGATCGCTGAGCTTAACCAACGGCTTATCCGCAGGCTCCGCGCCATGGCTGCCCACCATGCGGATGATGCCATCGCCACCCCGGGCTGCTTGCGCGCTCCTGCTCGCATCCAACTCCGTCACAGCGGAGAGCAACTCGATGTTCCGTCCCGAAATGACCATCACCGACGTACCCGGCAAACCAGCCAAGGTATGCAACGCATCCATCGCGCCGGGCACCGCACGACAGTTATACGGGTCCACAGAAAAAGGTGACAGGGTGCCATCGAAATCCATGGCGACCAGCAACTCTGGAACCTCGGCGAGATAAGAAACGTCAGCAGCAGATAGCACAGTCACGTGCTCCTTCACAGATGAAAATGGTGTGGTGAGGCAACAGCGCGGTGAACTTTACGCGCCGCTGATGAATTCTACGGAACCGGTGGCCTGCCACTGCGGAGAATCAGGATCCACGCGCTGCAACCGCAGGGAAGTGTCCGAGGGGCGAGACACGTGTAGGGTGCCATCGCGCAGAACGGAGCTGAGGCGATCCGCCACGTCCTCGTCACCTGGCACGCACCGAGCATCGCCGAATTCTTCGGAGTGCACCTCGCCAATGGACATCTCTGAGGCGTCATCGTTCCACTGCAGATCCCCGCTAAGTGAAATGCAGCCGCTGGCCCCGGTGAAGGAATCCTCACCGAAAACTAGGAAAGAACGGCCCTGCAAAGATTCGGCGAGTTGGTGCGGCCGGTTGCTTGCGTCGAACACAGAGGTGACTTGCCACTGCGTGGAACCCAACGGTGCCTCGTCCGTACCGCAGGCAGAAAGACCCAATGCGCTCACGGCGAGCAAGCCCACTGCGCCCGCGCTGCGAAACCTCTGGGTACCCAGGACTGTCACTGACGTGCCTCCTTTAACTGGTGCAGGAAGGTATTGGCCCAATGGTTCACGTCATTGACCTCCACGTGCTCCCACATGGCCTTCATGCGCTCGCGGCGAGTCTCATTGGGCTCCTCCATCGCGCGGACAATCGCATCGCAAATGGACTGATTATCGTGAGGATTACACAGATAGGCCTGTGTGAGCTGCGTGGCCGCGCCCGTGAACTCGCTGAGCACCAGCGCGCCGCTACCATCCGCATGGCTGGCCACGTATTCCTTGGCCACCAAGTTCATTCCGTCCTTGATGGCGGTGACCAGCATGATATCCGTGGCGGCATACAAGCCCACGATCTGCGCAAACGGAAGGCCGTGGTGGATGTAGTGCACCAGCGGACGGCCCAACTGCCCGTAGTTTCCGTTGATGCGGGAGACCACTTTCTCCACTTCCTCGCGCGCCTTGCGGTAGTCATCTAGGCGCTCACGAGAAGGAGTAGCCACCTGCACCATCACGATGTCTTCCGGATCCAGCCGGCCGGAATCCAACAGGGACTCCACAGCGAGCAAACGGTGCAGGATGCCCTTGGTGTAGTCCAGGCGATCCACGCCCGTCAGCAGGTACTTGGGCGCGCCCAGTTGAGCGCGCAGTTGAGTGGTCGCAGCCAAAGTCTCCGCGGCCATGGACTGCTTCTGAACCTGTGCGGAATCGATGGAGATGGGGAACACCCCGATCTTCGCGGTGCGGCCATCCTCGAGGGCGACTCGCCCCACGATGCAGCCATCCTCCGGCATCCGCGCGCCGTGGAAGAACTCAGCGGCATCGGCATCGTCGTCGGTGGAGACCTCGTAGCCGAGCGCGCGCAGCGTATCGAGGAAGTTGCGTGCGCTGTCCTGCGTATGGAAACCGATGACATCCGCGCCAAGCGTGCCCTTGAGCAGCTCGTCACGCCACGGCAGCTGGCGGAAAAGTTCCGGGTTGGGGAAGGGAATGTGCAGGAAGAAGCCCACGCATACATCGGAACGCTGGTCGCGGAGCAGCTGCGGAACCAAGTGTAGCTGGTAGTCCTGCACCCACACCGTGGCATCTTGGGCAGCGGTGCGCGCGGCTTGGTCGGCGAAGCGCTGGTTGACCTCTTGGTAGCACTCCCACCAGTCACGATCGAAGCGGGGCGGGACGATCAGGTCGTGGTACAGCGGCCAGAGTGTGGCGTTAGAAAAGCCCTCGTAATACTGCTCAAAATTCTTGGCGGTGAGGTTGACGGGGATGGCGCGCAGACCGCCTGCCTCTTCCACCGTGGGCATGTCCGAATCTTCCACGCGGTCGGTGGTGCCGGGCCAGCCGATCCACGCGCCGTCGTTGGCTCGCAGTACCGGGCGTAGCGCGGTGACCAGCCCTCCGGGCGACGGCGTCCAGGACTGTTCTCCGGTCTTGGGATCTTTCGCGCGATCCACCGCCAACCGGTTGGCCACCACAACAAAATCGGCAGCGCCGGGTGCGGACGCGTGGTCAGTGGAATCTGGCTGATCAGTCACGGTGCAGCGCGTGCCTATCTGCGGCTTACTTCGCCGCCTTTTTGGTGGTTTTCTTGGCGGTGGCCTTCTTCGCGGTGGCCTTCTTTGTAGCCTTCTTCGCCGTCTTCTTGGCAGCCTTTTTCGCTGCCTTCTTGGTGGTCTTGCGGGTGGTCTTCTTGGCCTCTTCTTCTTCGGCGGCCAAGTCCGCGACGACCTTGCGGTGGATTAGACCTTCTGGCTCCACACCCAGCATGGACATGAGGGTGACGGCATCGAGGAAGTCTTCCGAGTACGTGGCGACGATTCGCTGAGCGGCCTCTGCAGTCTCCGCCTCCACCGCGTGCAGTGATTCGGTGTTGGCGGTGCGGTTATCGGTGACCTTCGGCGGCACGTGTCATCCCCTTGTTTCTGTGGTTCTACTTGCTGGTCTTGCTAACCATCCTACTCTAGCGGGTCGGCGTTCTTTTTTCCGCCGACGCCATGCTGCGCCCCTTCCGCTTCGGAGTCCTCATCTGCCGAGTCCTCCAGCAGTGGAGCTTCACGTTCGGGGACTTGGGTGTCCAGCTGCCACAGGGACTGCGAGCCCTTTTCCTGGCGCTTACGCCAGTGCAGTGGCTGGCGGACGCGGCCAGATTTGGTCATGCGTGGGGCCATGGCGATCTCACGCATCCGTGGGAGGTTAGGGCGGCGGATACGGCGCGCCGTCCACTCACCCAGAACCACACCGGCGGCCAGGGCAGTTGCAGTTGCCAGTGCGATGGCGAGGTTGGAGATACCAACCACGAACTGATCGTTGAGGATCGAGCTCATGCCGCGGTACAGGGCCAGACCAGGGAGGAATGGGGTGATGCCCGCAGCGGCAGTGATTTGTGGCGGGATCATGAAACGACGGGACAGCACACCACCGGCAAAGCCCACGCTGATCGCGGCGATTCCGCCGGCGGCAACGCTGGTGAGCTGCCAGCTATCGATGAACAAGTAGTAGAAGAAGCTGGCGATCAGCGCGGCTGCTGAGGCGACGATGGTGGCTTGGCGCTCAGTAAAACATGCCACACAGAAAAACGCCGTGGCTGCGGCACCGGCGAGGATCTGAATGGTGGTGGTGCCGAAAGCGCCGACGGTCTGCGAAGTATCCAGCGGAGGCAGGGAGAATCCGAGGGCCGTGGACAATTGGATACCGGTACCGATACCGGCGATGATGCCGCCGGTATGAAGCAAGGTCTCAAAGAACCTAGCGGAGGACGTCACGGGGGCACCGGTCACGCCGTCCTGCAGCGCCTGGACCAGAGTCAAACCTGCCAGCAAGGCAACGATGCAGGATGCAACCACCAGGGAAGGCGGCAAATACACGCCAATCTGATCCGCAAGGCGATAGGCCACGCCAGCGGGGATCACCGCGATGAAACCGCCGATGAAGTTCTGGAAGAACACCGGAAGAGACTTGGAGGCCAGCCACGCGTTGACGAACACCGTGAAAATGGTGGTGAACGTGGCCACGACAGCCACGGCCCATCCACCGCCCAGCAACAGGGCAACGGCACCTGCGAAGAATCCCCACGCACCCAAGGCATAGCGGTTGCGGTAGGGAAGCGGGGAGACCTCGATCTCGAAGAGAATCTTTTGCGCTTCTTCTAACTGCACGCCACCGCGAACAATGGAGCGGATGAGCCGATCCACCTCGGTGAGCCGAGAGAAGTCCGTGGTCAGACGGTGCACCACGCGGAACGTGGAGGCAGGATTCTTGGACTGGTCGTAGTAGGCGTAGATCGTGATGGTGTTCAGCGTGATGTCCACGTGAACGTAATGCAGACCGTACGCGGCAGTGATGCCCTTGATCTGGGCTTTGGCATCCGAATTGCCAGTGCCCGCCGCCAGCAGCAGGTCGCCAATGCGGGCGGCCAAGTCCATCACCGCGTGAATCTTGGCGGTATCGGTGAAATCGATAGGGGCCAAGGGAGAAGGGGGCGGCGCCATGCGTATGGCGTCGATCGTCGCCCTATTACCGGAGAACATGAGGTCCGCACCCTTGCGGACTACATCCTTGATCTTGCTAACCACGCCCTTACCGTACATGTTGGACGAGACACGAGAATAGGGGGCGGGTGAATTGGTGGAAGCCCCGCACACACTGCTAATCTTTGGACTGCCTAAGCATGATTAAGTGCGCGGGTGACGCTGGAGTGGCGCAATTGGTAGCGCAACGCACTTGTAATGCGTAGGTTGCGAGTTCGAGTCTCGTCTCCAGCTCAAAACCCCAGGTAGAAAGTAGTTTCTGCCTGGGGTTCTTTTGTGCTTTTGGGGCGAGTTTCTTTCAGCTCAGTGCTTCGCGAAGTCGTAGAGCATCACGTGGCACGTTTCATCGTCGTTGAGCCCGCGATCCTCAAAGCCGAGCTTCTCGTACACGTGGAATGCACGGTCATTGCCCAAGTCCACCGCGAGGCTCACACCGGGCTTGCCCTTATCGCGGGCTACTTCTACTGCCGCCATCAGTAGCTTTCCGCCGAGACCACCGCCAGTCTTGCCCTTGGCTAGCGCAATGGCCAGCTCGGGGATTTCTGCAGAGACAAAGCCGGCGGCATGCTCATCGTCGGTCTTGTTGAGTAGCCAGGACGCGCCGATCGGCTCGCCGTTTTCCTCTAGGATGACGCCTCCTTGATTCTCGTCCCAGGCGTCGACATAAAGAACAACGTCCTGCGCAAACGAGTCCGAGACATCCTTGTCCTCACCCCACGTGTCCGCCTCGCGGAACATCTCCAACAAAAAACCTCGATCCGATTCCCGCGCAGGGCGGAAGGAGATCGAGGAGGGGAGCTTGGAAGTGTTGTGGCTGATAGTCATAAAACCCAGACTATCAGCCACCCTCAAAAGCCCGAGGTGGCAGAAAAAACTACCAGATGAAAACGCGGTCGCCTGGGTTCAGGTTATTGAAGTAGAACTCGGCGTCAGCGCGGTTCATGCGCACGCAGCCAGCGGACTGGGTGTTGGTGGTTCCCTGGTGGAACGCGTGGCCACGGTTGGTGAAGTAGGTGGCGAAAGGCATTGGCGCGTTGTTGAACTCACGGGAGACCTCATCGCGAACCTTGTACTGCACGGTGAAGTTGCCACGAGGGGTTTCCTGACCTGGCTTGCCGTGGGACATGGTCACCGGACCGTAGGTGATCTTGCCGTTGTTCTGCAGCCAGGTGCGGTTGTTGGCCAAGTCTACGCATGCGCGAGCGGACGGTGGGCAAGGGTTGTTCGCACGGGCACGGGCAGCAGCTGCGGCGGCCGCACGAGCAGCATCGGCTTTCTGCTGTGCGGCAATGCGTGCATCCTCGCGCTTCTGCAGCGCGCCGGATGCTACGAAGTTCGTGGTGTCATCGATGCCCTGCTGCACAGGAACGCGAGCTTCATCGGGGAGGTTGTTCGTATCGCGGATTGCTCCGTCACGCACACCAAGCACGCCGTTGTTGAAGTTCTCGCGAGCCTGGTTCAGCTCCTGCGGAGACGTTCCGGGGATGGTGGGAAGTGCGGGCTGTGCGGAAGCAACTCCACTGCCGAGGCTGGAAGCTGCGAGGAAGGCGATGCCGAAAGAGGCTGCACGTCGACCGGTACGGCTAGGACGACGGTGGGTGCCGATGTAATTGCTCATGCGAATACTGTATGCCTGCTGGTTAAACAGTGCGAATTCTTTAGGAGAGACGCGCGTGAAGTTTATCAAAACGTTATGAAAACTATCCGGGCCACCTCTCACAGGAAACGTACAGTGACCATTCAGACAAACCGGACTGGGGTGAGTCACAATGACATCATGACAACGCCCAATACTCAGCCAGTCAAGGTGCTCGTCGTTGACGACGAAGCCAATATTTCAGACCTCATCAAGGTCAGCCTCAAGTTCCAAGGCTTCGACGTCGAGACCGCAGACAATGGGGCAGACGCCCTCGAGCTGGCTAAGACATACCAGCCAGACGCATTCATTCTGGATGTCATGATGCCGGGCATGGACGGATTCACCCTCCTCAGCAAGCTTCGTGCCCAAGGCCACGAAGCTCCCGTCCTCTTCCTCACTGCCAAGGACGGCGTGGAAGATCGCATCCACGGACTGACCATCGGTGCGGATGACTACGTCACCAAGCCCTTTTCCCTCGAAGAGGTAATCACCCGCCTGCGCGTCATCCTGCGCCGCGTGGCTCCCGAGGAAGAAGTGGAGTCCAGCGTCATCACCTACGAGGATCTTTCCCTCGATGATGACATGCACGAAGTCACCAAGGCCGGCGAGATCATCGATCTTTCCCCCACCGAGTTCAAGCTGCTGCGTTACCTCATGGTCAACGCGGAGGTTGTGCTCAGCAAGTCCAAGATCCTCGATCACGTGTGGAACTACGATTTCGGTGGTGACGGCAACGTCGTAGAGAGCTATGTTTCCTATCTTCGACGCAAGATCGATACGGACGAGCCTCGCCTCATCCACACTGTCCGCGGCGTGGGCTACGTGCTGCGTAAGCCTCGGGCTTAAGCCAGGAATCACTCGGACACAATTCACTGTGTTTTCTCCTAACCCTGAACAGGAAAGTCCCGATACGCAGGAGCGTCCTAAGAGGAAGTTCTCTCGGCACATCCTGAGCCGAATGCCATTGCGCGTGTCGCTGGTGATGGTGATTGGACTGCTGACAGCGCTCGGCCTCACTGTCTTTGGCGTGGCTGTGACAACCACCCTGCAAAACGTGATGGTGCAGCAGATTGATGATCAGCTGACTAATGCGACCAACACGTGGGCGCACCAGACCATTGATTCCGGCTATCAACAGCCGCAACAGCAGACGTCAGTGCCTGGCGATGATGGTCCCAAGCGGCCTCCCAGTGAGTTCTATGTTCGGGTGGTAGACGGCGATTACTCGGTGGAATCCTTTAACTCTGTATTGGATTCCCTTCCCGAGGTCTCCTCTTTGACACAGCCCGGGCAGCCGCGAACTGTTCCGGCGCGGGCAGGGTCAGCGGATTTGTCATCGTGGCGGGCGGCCAGTGTGCAAAACACAGACGGCACCGTAACTATCGTGGCGCTCCCACTGGCAGATGTGGAGCACACCGTGGCACGGCTCGTGTTCTTCCAGCTGATGTTGGGAATCGCCCTGCTGGCAGGCGTCATGGCGCTGAGTATGTACATCGTGCGACGCGCGCTCAAGCCGTTGAATGAAGTGGAGTACACGGCCTCGCTGATCTCCCGCGGGCAGCTGGGACAGCGCGTCCCAGAAGGGTCGCCACGCACGGAAGTGGGCAGGCTCTCTGAAGCGCTGAACCGGATGCTGCAGCAGATTCAAGGAGCATTTGTGACAGTGGCGGCGTCGGAAAGGCAAGCCCGCAAATCTGAGGCCTCGATGCGCCGTTTCATCGGGGACGCCTCCCACGAACTGCGCACCCCACTGACCTCCGTGCGCGGATACGCCGAGCTCTACACCTCCGGCGCGACCGACGATGCGGGCATGGTGGTGGGAAAGATTTCCGAAGAGGCCGGGCGCATGAGCCTGCTGGTGGAAGACTTGCTGGCGCTGGTGCGCATGGACGAGAGCCGGCCGATGCGCAGCGATCGTGTGGACATGCTCGAGGTGGCATTGGAAACCGCAGAGTCCACGCGCGCTGCCTTCCCTGGGCGGGTGGTGAACGTGCGCAACCAATCGGGAAGTGTGCCGGTGGTTGTCGGCGATTCTGCTCGCTTGCATCAGGTGCTGAGCAACCTGCTGACCAACTCCATGCGCCACGCCGGCGAGGAAGCAGAGACCACCGTGGTGCTGAGGACCGATGCGAATGTGGCGCCGAACAGCCTGATCGTGGAGGTTAACGACAACGGGCGAGGTATCCCGGAAAAGGATCTGCCACACCTGTTTGATCGTTTCTACCGGCCGGATGTCTCCCGCTCCCGCGCCTCCGGTGGCTCGGGGCTGGGTCTGTCCATCGTGAAGGGTCTGGTGGAGCAGCACGGTGGCAGCATCACGGTGCACTCCACTGAAGGCGAGGGGACGAGCTTCCGGATCCTGTTGCCACGGGTGTCTGAGGATTCTCTCGAATCAGGTCAGGATGCATCGGCCGAAGGCAGCGAGGAAGTCGGCAGCTAGCAACCAGAAGCTATCTGTCTTCGCTCCAATCCAAGTCATGCTCTAACCCATCCAGCAACGTCTCTTGGACTAAAGCTTGTACGTGAGGGTTGCTGGGCAGTTCCTCGTGCCGGCACCTCTGAATGCCGGAATCCTGCAGGTAGGCGTTCTTCACTCGGGGAGAGCCGTCCGAGCGCGTGCCCTCGCCCTCCAAAAAAGCCTGATCGTGCGGGACCACGGTGGAATCATTCAGCGTGGCAAAGCAGGTGTAAATAATGTCCGGTCGCGTATCCGGACTGGCGGCCAGCGTCTCCAGCAGAGCGGAACCCATCACCTGTTGCATGCCGGCGGGGCCGAAGATACGACGGACCATTGCGGTGGCCATGCGCTGCGTGGTCTCACTGGTGAGCAGGCCACCGAGCATGCCCAGCAGGGATGTGCCGTGGTGGGGAGCGCCCAAAGTGATGAGGTGATGGACGTAATCCTCACCTTCCATCTCATTGATCCAGTAGCGCGCCAGCAGTCCGCCCTGGGAGTGGCCTACGATGTCCACCTGAGGTGCTCCGGTGGCGGCAATGACCTGCTCGATATACGCGCCCACATCGGCCGCTGACGTGGGAATATCTTGCGTTCCGTGCACTCCGTAATCAGGGCAGAAGACCACAAAGTCATCAGCCCGCAAGCGCAGCACCAAGTTCTGCCACACGTTTTTTGAACTGATGGTGCCGTGGATCAGGATGACCGGATACGGGCGGTGAAGGGGAGGGCGGGCCTGCCACAAGTCGTCCGCGTAGCCGTGGGATACCTGCCGGGCACCCAGCGGGGCATCCGCCGGTTCCTTGCGGAGCTGGGGTGAGTTACTGCGGTTGATGCCTAAGTTGCCGGGAATATCCCAGATGAACTTGCCGGTGGAAGCCATGCCGCTGCCCAAGCGGGAGAACAGACCACGGGAAGCCGCTTCCGAATCTGCTTCCCCTTCCCGCAACACCAGGGCATCGTCGCCGTCGAGGTGCTCGGCCATTTCACGTTCGTCGACGCTGCCGTCCAGTTCGCCTTCGATCTCACCGTCGAGGTCATCGTCCGGGTCATCGAATGGCGAATCGTTGCCGATGTCCTCGGCATGCAGCCATTCGTCATCGTCGGCGGCGTCCTCGATGTCTGCGGTATCGAGGTCAGCAGGATCGACTTGAGCAGGCTCGATCTCGGGTACGTCTGAATCCTTCGGCTGGTGGTGCGGTCCAGAGTGTGGTGAGTCAGTCACAAAACAATCTTCGGTTTAAGAAAGAGCGGCCCGGAGCTTCTCGGCGGCCTCGTCCATCGCGGCATCGTCGGTCTCGTCCGGCTTCATGGCGTTGGCCAAGCTGTATCCGGACATGTCGTTGGCGGGGAAGATGTGGATGTGCGTGTGTGGCACCTCGAATCCGGCGATGAGGTAGCCGGCGCGTTCGGAGCCAAATACGTCGATCACTGCCGCGCCGACCTTCTGCGCAACCGCGTTGCAGTGCGCCCAGGTCTCCGCGTCCAGATCCGTCCATTTGTCCACTTCTTGGATCGGCACCACCAAGGTGTGTCCGTAGGCCACGGGCTCGATGGTGAGAAACGCAGCGACCTTGTCATCGCGGTAGACAAAACGTCCGGGGAGTTCGCCGTTGATGATTTTGGTAAATACGCTCGTCATGCTCACCCATGCTAGCCACATTGCGCTGACGTGGCCGGTGAAAGCGGTGACGCTACACTGTTATTCATGCGCATTCTTGTGATTGGAAACGGTGCCCGCGAGCACGCTTTGGCTTACTCCTTGTCCCGCGATCCCCAGGTGACGGAGGTTCACGTTAGCCCTGGTAATGCGGGCATGAGTGCAGTTGCCACGCTGCATCCACAGGGTGATCCGGTGGATTTGGCCAAGGATATTCAGGCCGACCTGGTGGTGGTTGGTCCGGAGATTCCTTTGGTTGCCGGAGTTGCTGATGAACTGCGCGCTGCGGGCTTCGCCGTGTTTGGCCCGTCCGCGCAGGCCGCCCAGATCGAGGGCTCGAAGAAGTTTGCGAAGGACGTTATGGAGCGCGCCGGGGTCAAGACGGCACGCGCGTTGCCGGTTGCCGTGGGTGCTTCTGATTCTGAGATCGACGCCGCCCTCGAGCAGTTTGGGCCTCATTATGTGGTTAAGGACGATGGTCTGGCCGGAGGCAAGGGCGTAGTAGTGACCGACGATTACTCCCAAGCCCGCGAGCACATCGTGGCTGTCCACGAAGGCGGAAACCCCGTGCTGCTGGAGAGCTTCCTCGATGGCCCCGAGGTCAGCCTGTTCTGCTTGGTTGATGGCGAAACCGTGGTTCCGCTGCTGCCCGCCCAAGATCACAAGCGCGTGGGTAATGACGATCAAGGCCCCAACACCGGCGGCATGGGTGCCTACACCCCATTGCCGTGGCTGCCGGAGGACGGCACGCAGCGCATCGTCGATGAAGTAGTGCGCCCGGTGGCTAAGCAGATGGTGGAAGACGGCGTGCCGTTCAACGGTCTGCTCTACGCCGGATTGGCCTGGGGCGAGCAGGGCATTTCTGTGGTGGAGTTCAACTGTCGCTTTGGCGATCCAGAGACCCAGGCTGTGCTGGAACTACTGGAGACCCCACTGGGAGGTGTGCTTAACGCGGTGGCCACCGGAACCCTGGCCGAGCTGGAGCCGCTGCAGTGGAAGGACGGCTACGCACTGACCGTGGTGCTGGCTGCTGAGGGTTACCCCGAATCGCCCATCACCGGCACCCCGATCACGGGAGCAAATCCGGGCAGCGAATCTCGCGGCGTGCGCGCGGCGGGAGTCAAGGCAGCTGAGGACGGTTCTGGCCTGGTCAGTGCTGGCGGCCGCGTGGTCAACGTGGTGGCCACCGGCGCTACCCTCGAGCAGGCTCGCGAGGCCGCGTATGACGAGCTGAAGAACATCACCCTGCCCGGTGGACACTTCCGCACGGACATCGCCCTGCCGGCAGTTAAGGGTGCGATCAGCGTCAATGCCTGAGGGCCATGTCATCCATCGCCTGGCCCGCGAACTCAATCGTGAGTTCCAAGGCCAGGTTCTGCGCGTCACCTCTCCGCAGGGACGGTTCGCCCACGAAGCTGCGGCACTCAACGGTTCCCGCCTGACACGAGCCGAGGCCTGGGGCAAGCACCTGTTCCTGGACTTTGACGTGCCGGACTTCTCTGCAGGAGCGCAGCCCGGAGCACGCGCAGCTGAGCACATTGTGCACATCCATTTAGGGCTCATCGGTACCTTCCACATCGAGCCCTATCAACCGGGGCCGCCCGTAGGCCAGGTACGCCTCCACGTGCACCGCATCGACGCCGAAGGCGGCGAGGATATGTGCACGTGGAGCAACGCTTTCGCCGCAAACCTGCGCGGGCCGCAGTGGTGCCGGCTCATCACCGACGAAGAAAAAGACATCGCGGTGGCTAAGCTGGGCGCGGATCCGCTGCGCAGCGACCAAGCCAATGAACAGACCCTGGCCGAGGTCATGGACAAAGTCTCGCGCACTCGCCGGACCATCGGCTCGCTCTTGATGGATCAAAAGTTCTACGCCGGGGTGGGCAACATCTATCGCGCGGAAGTGCTCTTTCGGCTAGGCATTTCGCCGGAGCGGAAGGGCGCGGAGTTGGCGTCGGAAGAAAACAAGGCCATTTGGGCAGACCTGGTCACGCTGATGAAAGACGGCGAGGCCGCAGGGCGCATCGATACTGTGCGCGAAGAACACACCCCAGAGGCGATGGGGCGGCAACCGCGCAAAGACGACCACGGGGGAGAGGTCTACGTCTATAGACGCGCAGGTCAGCCGTGTTATATCTGCGGAACGAAGATCGCTGAACGGGTAGTGGAAGGCCGGAATCTGTTCTGGTGCCCGACCTGCCAGAGCTAACCGGTCGCCCGCACGCAGACGGGTAACGAGACACGCCAGCTTTGTGGGATAATGGCCAACGTGCAGCCTAAGAAGAAGATTTCCAACGTCCTTGCCAACCGCTACGCCTCCCCGGAAATGACCAGCATTTGGTCTCCCGAGGACAAGATCATCATGGAGCGCGAGCTCTGGATCTCCGTGATGAAGGCGCAAAAGGAACTTGGCGTGGACGTGCCAGCCGAGGCGATTACCGCCTACGAAGATGTGCTGGATCAGGTGGATCTGGAATCCATCGCCGAGCGCGAAAAGGTCACCCGCCACGATGTGAAGGCACGCATCGAGGAATTCAACGCGCTGGCTGGTCAGGAACACATCCACAAGGGCATGACCTCCCGCGACCTCACGGAAAACGTGGAGCAGCTGCAGGTTTACCGTTCCCTGGAACTGGCCCGCGATAAGGGCATTGCGGTGCTCAATCGCATCGGTAAGCGCGCCGGGCAGTACCAGTCGCTGGTGATGGCGGGCCGTTCCCACAACGTTGCAGCGCAGGCCACCACGCTGGGCAAGCGCTTCGCCTCCGCTGCGGATGAGCTCATGCTGGGGCTCAACCGCATCCAGGACCTGCTGGATCGCTACCCGCTGCGTGGCATCAAGGGGCCCATGGGCACCGCGCAGGACATGCTGGATCTAGTGGATGGTAACGAGGATAAGCTCGCCGGGCTCGAGCGTTCCATCGCGGACAATCTGGGATTCCGTCGCGTGTTTGATTCGGTGGGGCAGGTTTATCCTCGTTCTCTCGATTTCGACGCCATCTCCGCGCTGGTGGAACTTGGTGCCGCGATGAGTTCACTCTCCATGACCATCCGCTTGATGGCAGGCAACGAGACCGTCACCGAGGGATTCAAGGAAGGCCAGGTTGGCTCTTCCGCTATGCCGCACAAGATGAACGCCCGCTCCTGTGAGCGCGTGGGCGGCATGCAGGTGCTGCTGCGCGGCTATCTGACCATGACCGCAGATCTGGCCGGTGCACAGTGGAACGAAGGTGACGTGTTCTGCTCTGTGGTTCGCCGTGTGGCGCTGCCGGACGCGTTCTACACCTTCGACGGCATGTGTGAGACCTTCCTGACCGTGCTGGATGAGTTCGGAGCCTTCCCTGCGATGATCGAGCGCGAGCTGGATCGCTACCTGCCGTTCCTGGCCACCACCCGCATTCTCATGGCCGCGGTGCGCGCGGGCGTGGGACGCGAGACCGCTCACGAAGTCATCAAGGAGCACGCCGTGGGCGTGGCTCTGAACATGCGCGAAAATGGCGGAGACCAAGACCTGTTGGATCGGTTGGCAGCGGATGATCGTCTGCCGATGACCAAGGAAGATCTGGAAAGCGCGCTGTCCGACCGTCACGCCTTCATCGGTGCCGCAGAAACTCAGGTGGATCAGGTACTGCGCCGGGTGGCTGACTTTGTGACGCGCAATAAGGCAGCCGCCGAGTACACCCCGGGTGACATTCTCTAACTGCCCGTATCCTGCGCATACGGCAGGATTTTCCGCACTGTGGGTGCCCAAATAGTCATTGGGCATGGACAGGGCTACACTTGCTACCCATGCGTCCGGAACTTTGTACATACGAGCACCTTTCCGCAGGTAAGGTGCGCGAAATCTACGAAATCGATCACGACACTCTGCTGATGGTGGTCACAGACCGCATCAGCGCCTATGACTTCGTGCTCGAGACCGAGATCCCCGACAAGGGACGAGTGCTCACCGCCATGAGTTCCTACTTCTTCGACGAGATCGACTTCCCCAACCACCTCGCGGGCGAACTCGATGACGAGCGCATTCCTGCCTCCGTGCTGGGGCGGGCAATGGTCTGCAAGAAGCTGGATATGCTGCCTTTCGAATGCGTGGCTCGGGGCTACCTCACGGGATCCGGACTGAAGGAGTACCAAGAGTCCGGCACTGTCTGTGGCATCGAGTTGCCGGAGGGCCTTACCGAGGCGTCGAAACTCCCAGAACCCATCTTCACCCCGGCGACCAAGGCGGAGATCGGTGACCACGATGAAAACGTCTCCTTCGACAAGGTCGTTGACGCCCTGGGTGAGGATCGGGCCAACGAGATGCGCGAAGCTACGCTGCGCATTTACTCCAAGGCCGCTGCGCTGGCCGAGGAGCGAGGCGTGATTCTGGCCGATACGAAGCTGGAATTTGGTTTGGATGAGGACGGCAACCTGGTGCTGGCAGACGAGGTTCTGACTCCCGATTCCTCCCGCTACTGGCCTGCCGATAGCTACGCCGAGGGCAAGGTCCAGCCGAGCTTTGATAAGCAGTACGTGCGCAACTGGCTCACGGGACCAAAGTCCGGGTGGGATCCCAAGGAGGGCACCCCACCGCCACCGCTGCCAGGTTCCGTGGTGGAAGCTACCCGCTCCCGCTATGTAGAGGCCTATGAAAAAATCTCCGGCCTGCGTTTTTCCGATTGGATCGGGAGCTGCGTGTAAGGCTGTCCAGCCACGGGCTACGATCGGCTGTTATGGATTTAGACTCTGCACCCACAGCACCCGTCGCCGCGAAAGTTCCTTTCACCCGCAGCTTCCACGGCCGCGATTTCGCCGATGATTATGAATGGCTGCGGGACAAGGACAACCCAGACGTTCGCGCGTATTTGAACGCGGAGAACGAGTACACCGCAGCCCGCACTAGCTACCTCAAGCCGCTGGAAGATGCGGTGTTTAACGAGGTCAAGGCCCGCGTGCAGGAGACCGATAAGTCCCTGCCCGTGCGCTCCGGCAACTACTGGTATTTCGTCCGGACGCAGGAGGGCAAGTCCTACGGGCAGATGTGCCGGATCCCTGTTCTCGACGCAAACTCCTGGGTGCCGCCAGAGATCCATCAAGAACACGCTGCTGACGATGAACAGGTGTACTTCGATGCGAACGTCGAGGCAGAGGGCCACGACTTTTTCTCCCTGGGTGCCGCCAGCGTGACCCGCGATGGCAGTTTGTTGGCCTACTCCGTGGATACCGAAGGCGACGAGCGCTTCCTGCTGAAGATTCGGAACCTGAACACTGGCGAGGAACTTCCGGATGAGATCGCCGGCGTGTCCTACGGCGCGACCTGGGTGGGCAACGATGCCCTGTACTACCAGCGTGTGGATGAAGCCTGGCGCCCACACGAGGTGTGGAAGCACACCGTGGGCACCTCCGTGGAGGAGGACGAGCTGATTTTCCGCGAGGACGACGAACACTTCTGGACGGGCGTGGGCACCACCCGATCCGAGCGCTACCTGATGATTTTCAGCGGTTCCAAGATCACCTCCGAGGTGCACTTCCTGGACCTGGAGGCCGAGGATGCGCAGCTGACGATGCTTCTTCCTCGGGAGAGCGGGGTGGAATACGGCGCGGATCACGTGGTGATCGACGGCGCTGATTATTGGTTCATCGTGCACAACAAGAACGGTGCCAACTCAGAGGTGGGCTACGCGCCGGTGGGCGAGGTCACCTCTTTGGAGGAGCTGACCGTGCTGGTTCCGCACCGCGAGGACGTGCGCGTGGAAGGCGTGGACGTGTTCTCCGATCACCTGCTGCTGGAGGTGCGCGAGAATGCGGTGGAGACGCTGTACTACATGAAGCTGGAGCCGGGCCAAGGACTGGGTGAGTTTGAGAAGGTGGAGTTCGCCGAGGACCTGGTGGGGGTCAACGCCACGGGCAACCTGGAGTGGGATTCGCCCGTACTGCGAGTGGGCGTATCCAGCTTTACTCACCCGCCGCAGATCTTCGATATTTCCCTGGAGACCGGCGAGCGCGTGCTGCGCAAGCAGCAAGAAGTGCTGCCCGCACCGGACGGCACCCCGTTTTCTAGCGAGAACTACCGCGCGCAACGGCTGTGGGTGACGGCACGCGATGGGGTGGACGTGCCGGTTTCTCTGATCCATCACGCAGACGTGGACCTCACCCAGGCCAACCCGGTGATGCTCTATGGCTACGGTGCCTATGAGGCCAGCATGGATCCCGGTTTCTCATTGTTCCGTCTGTCCATGCTGGACCGCGGGGTGGTTTATGCCATCGCACACATCCGCGGTGGCGGAGAGATGGGCCGTTCTTGGTATGACACAGGTAAGGGGCTGCATAAGCGCAACACCATCACGGACTTCATTGACGTGGCGGACTATCTGATCGAACGCGGCATGACCACGCCACAGCAGATGGTGGCCGAAGGCGGATCTGCCGGAGGCATCCTCATGGGCGCGATCGCCAACGAAGCCGGCGATCGTTTCGCAGGCATTGAGGCCATCGTTCCTTTTGTAGACCCGCTGACCACCATGCTGAAGCCGGAACTGCCGCTGACGGTGACCGAGTGGGACGAGTGGGGAAACCCTTACGCGGACCCGGAGGTCTATGACTACATGGCCTCCTACGCTCCGTATGACAATGTCTCGGCAGATAAGACCTACCCGCCGATCCTGGCCATCTGCGGACTCAACGACACCCGCGTGCTCTACGTGGAACCCGCCAAATGGACCGCGAAGCTACGCGAGGTGGCTGGCGCCGATGTCCTGTTGAAGACGGACATGACCTCCGGCCACGGCGGAGTCAGCGGACGCTACGAAGCCTGGCGACAGTCCGCGTTCGAAACCGCGTGGGAGCTCGACCGGATGGGTGCCACAGAGCTGCTGCGCTAGACCGCTTGTTCTGAAGAATTCAACGCAGGCTAGGGCAGGGGACAACTAACGGTTACCTGCCGTTTACTTCAGGTGTGCACTGTCAATACCCATGACGAAGCACGCAAGCGACCACCCACAACTCCTGCTGACACTGACGGGCATCCACCGCGATACCGTCCCTGCGGCAGAAGAGATGCGGGATGCACTGCGTGAGCTGGGGATTCAGGCGGGACTCGTGGTGACAGCGCAGGCACCGGAATGGAAGCTGCAGGCAGACGAAGCAGCACTAGAATTCATCCACGAGTCCCGCGAGCAGAAGCACGAAATCCTGCTGGGTGGTATGGGACTGAGCCGCGCAGGAGCGTCGGAAACCCACGGAGAGTTCCACCGGCTGGGCAAGCATGAAGCCCAACTGCGCATCACCGCGGCCCGCAGGCAGCTGTCTGCGCTGGGGCTGAAGCCACAGGTGTTTGCCCCAAACAAGTGGATGGCGTCGGAAGAAACAATGGATGCGGCCCGCAACCATGGCCTGGACGCGGCGGCTGATGCCTACGGAATTCGCGACCTGCGCACCGGAGAGCGCCACCACGTGCGCGTGCTGGCTTTCGGTGACGGATTCGGTGCTGCACGTTGGTGGCGTCGGAACGTTTCCACCGCGGTAGACCGCATGGCCCGTCGCGGAGCGGACATTCGGCTGTCCATCAACGCCAGCAAGGCGGACAAAGGCAACACCACGAAGGACCTGCTGCGCATCGCTGACCGCCTGCTCCACCAGGGCTACCAACCGCAGCCCTACGGCAACTACGTAGCCCAGCACCGGGTTGCGGTGGCCTAATAACCAGCCCGTTACCAGCGGGTGAGCAGCGGGGGAGGAGCCTGTCTCGACGGGTGTTAGGATAGGCGAGTATTTAACCATCAAAGTGGACTTATCCTCACAGCTGGGAGCAGAAAATCCATGGCACGTGTCGTCGTAAATGTCATGCCAAAGCAGGAAATCCTCGACCCTCAGGGACAGGCAGTTGTACGCGCACTGGGACGCATCGGTGTGGAAGGCATCGCCGATGTTCGCCAGGGCAAGCGATTCGAACTGGAAGTTGACGGCGAGGTGAGCCGCGAAGATCTGGAGAAGGTCGCGGCGAACCTGCTGGCCAACACGGTCATCGAAGAATACGACGTGCAGATTGAAGGAGAAGCCTAAGTGGGCGCACGCATTGGCGTAATTACTTTCCCCGGCACCCTCGACGATGTTGATGCCTCCCGCGCAGTGCGCTACGCAGGCGCTGAAGCCGTAGAGCTGTGGCATGCAGATGCTGATCTGAAGAATGTGGACGCCGTGGTGGTACCCGGTGGATTCTCCTACGGCGACTACCTCCGCGCCGGAGCCATCGCATCCATCGCTCCGGCCATGCAGTCTGTTGCGGAGGCCGCACGCAAGGGCATTCCCGTTCTGGGCATTTGCAACGGCTTTCAGATTGTCCAGGAAGCTGGTCTGCTTCCCGGCGCTGTGACTCGCAACGAAGGCCTGCACTTCGTGTGTCGCGATATCTACCTGGACGTGGAGAACACCAACACGGCGTGGACTAGTGGAATCGCCGAAGGTGGCAGCATCCACATCCCCACCAAGCACGGCGAAGGTCGGTTCCAAGCGGACGCGGAAACCCTCGAGCGCCTGGAAGGCGAAGGCCGCGTTGTCTTCCGCTACCAGGAAAACCACAACGGATCCCGCAACTCCATCGCGGGCATCTGCAGCGAGAACGGCCGCGTTGTGGGCCTGATGCCACACCCAGAGCATGCAATTGATGACCTGACCGGACCCTCCACTGATGGGCTCGGCCTGTTCACCTCGGTCCTGACCTCCCTGGTCTCTTCCTAAAAGGCATAAAGGAGCACTACTTTCATGGTTCACAACGACACAGTCGCTGATGCCCAGAAGAACCCCACTGCCCAGCAGCCTTATCTGGAACTGGGACTCAAGGATGACGAGTACGGCCGTATCTGCGAGATCCTCGGCCGTCGCCCCACGGATGCCGAGCTGGCCATGTACTCCGTGATGTGGTCGGAGCACTGCTCCTACAAGTCCTCCAAGGTGCACCTGCGCTACTTCGGCGAGACCACCACGCAGGAAATGAAGTCCAAGATGCTCGCGGGCATCGGCGAGAACGCCGGCGTGATCGATATCGGTGACGGACACGCGGTCACCTTCAAGGTCGAGTCCCACAACCACCCGTCCTATGTGGAGCCATACCAGGGCGCTGCCACGGGCGTGGGCGGCATCGTCCGCGACATCATGGCCATGGGCGCGCGCCCAGTCGCAGTGATGGACCAGCTGCGCTTCGGCGCTGCAGATGCTCCCGATACCCAGCGCGTGCTGCCCGGCGTGGTGGCTGGCGTGGGCGGTTACGGCAACTCCCTAGGACTGCCCAACATCGGTGGCGAGACTGTCTTTGACGCTTCCTACGCCGGTAACCCGCTGGTCAACGCCTTGTGCGTGGGCACGTTGAAGGTCGATGACCTTAAACTGGCCTTTGCCTCCGGTACTGGCAACCGCGTGATCCTCTTCGGATCCAGCACTGGTCTGGACGGCATCGGCGGCGTATCCGTGCTGGGCTCCGCTTCCTTCGAGGAGGGTGCAGAGCGCAAGCTTCCTGCCGTGCAGGTGGGCGACCCGTTCGCAGAGAAGGTACTCATCGAGTGCTGCCTGGAGCTCTACAACGCTGGCGTTGTGGTGGGTATTCAGGACCTCGGCGGAGCTGGTCTTTCCTGTGCCACCTCCGAGCTGGCAGCAGCTGGCGATGGCGGCATGCACATCGACTTGGACAAGGTGCACCTGCGCGCGGACAACATGACCGCAGCGGAAATCCTCAGCTCCGAGTCCCAAGAGCGCATGATGGCCGTGGTCACCCCGGACAACGTGGACGCTTTCATGGCTGTGTGCGAGAAGTGGGACGTGATTGCGTCGGATATCGGCTACGTTTCGGACACCGAGCGCCTGGTCATTGAGCACCAGGGCGAGGTCGTGGTGGACGCACCACCGCGCACGATGGCCGAAGAAGGTCCCGTCTACGAACGTCCTGTGGCCCGCCCTGCGGACCAGGACGCCATCCAGCGCGATCCGGGCCTACAGCGTCCGGATACCGTCATGGAGCTGCGCAATCAGTGGCTGAAGATGCTGGGCAGCCCAGCGCTGTGCTCCCGTGAGTACATCACCGAGCAGTATGACCGCTATGTGCGCGGCAACACGATCCTGGCCAAGGATGCGGATGCCGGCGTGCTGCGCATCGACGAGGAGACGGGCCGCGGCATCGCTGTGGCCACGGACGCGTCCGGTCGCTACACTCGCCTGGATCCGCGTCGCGGTGCACAGCTGGCACTGGCTGAGGCCTACCGCAACGTGTCTGTTACCGGTGCTACGCCGGCTGCTGTGTCCAACTGTTTAAACTTCGGTTCCCCCGAGGATCCCGGTGTGATGTGGCAGTTCAGCCAGGCCGTGCGTGGGCTGGCCGACGGCTGCGCCGTGCTGGGTACTCCGGTTACGGGCGGCAATGTGTCCTTCTACAACCAGACGGGCAATGTTCCTATTTTGCCGACGCCAGTCATCGCCGTTCTGGGCACTATCGACAACGTCTCCACGCGTATTCCGCAGAAGCTCGCGCAGGGCGATGAGCAGGCTTACCACCTGATTCTTGCCGGTGCGGAGACCAAGGATGAGCTGGGCGGATCCATCTGGCAGCAGGCTATCCACAACGAGTTGGCAGGTATGCCACCCGAGGTGGACTTGGACTTTGAGAAGCGATTGGGTGAGACCATCGCTTCCTTGCGTGGCAGCATCGCTGCGGCGCACGACTTGTCAGAAGGTGGCTTGTCTCAGGCACTGGCAGAGTTCGCTATTCAGTCCGATCGTGGCTTGACTGTGAACCCGCTGCTGGGACTGCACTACAGCGCACACCTCGAGTCTGCGGAGGCTATTGCCGCCATGGACGAGCTGGTAGCTGAAGAGACTGGCCAGGGTGAGGGCGAGCCAATGAGCGCTGAGCGCCGTGCTGAGCTCGAGGAGATCGTGAAGGCTGCGGGCGGCCGTACCGCGGCAGAAGCGGCTTTCGTCTCGCTGTTCTCTGAGACCGCGTCCCGCGTGCTGTTGGCTGTTGCTCCGGAGAACTACGGCGAGGTCATGCGTGCACTGGCAGGTGCCGAGCTGACTGCTACGTGGCTGGGCATCACCGGTGCAGAGGACCTCCAAGGCGAGCCAATGATGCGTCTGTCCACTGAGGCGATGCCACAGCAGCCGCTGAGCCAGGGCGCAGCTCTGGACACGGACTTGGGACAACCCGCCGAGGCAAGCGCCGTCACCGGGAGCGGCGAGGATAAGGTCACGGGACTGGATCTGGCCATCAGCGTGACCGAGCTGCGTGACGTGTGGACTTCCACGCTGCCAGCGCTGTTCTCCCACGCGGTGGGCAGCAACTCCGCGGTGTAGTAGCTGCTTGACCGCGTAAGAATCGCCCCGCTCCAGCTGGAAAGCTGAGGCGGGGCGCTTTTTTATTGCAAGAAACTAGTCCGTGATCTTGTAATCATCCCGCATCGGCGTCACCAGCGGCCGCGGCTGGTACTTAGAGCGCAGTTCACGCAGCTTGACAGCGTGCTGCTCCAAACGCTTGTCTTCCTTAGTCTCTGGCACAAACTGGCGTGCCTCCAGCGGATTGCCGTCCACATCCGTGGCCACGTAGGTGAAGGATGCGTGGATGGCGACGGGGAGGTTTTCCCGGCCGTCACGGGGGTCTCCCGCGCGCAGGTGGATGATCACGGACATGGAGCGAGAGTCCGTGCGAATCATCCTGGCGTCGACCTCTACGAGATCCCCGATCTGCACCGGGCGGTAGAAACGAATACCGCCGGCGTACACGGCCACGGTGCGTTCGCCGCTCCACTGCATGGTGCAGGCGGTGGCTGCTTCGTCAATCCACTGCATGGCCGTGCCGCCGTGCACGTTGCCACCCCAGTTGACGTCCGTTGGCTTGGCCAGGAATCGGTTGGTGAGCTCTGGGGCAGTGGAATCCTTGGTGTAGGTCTGCTTGAGCATTTCCTCTTCGATGGCCTTGCGCAGCTGCACACGGGACAGGGCGGCATCGGCGACGCGCTTTTCCTCTTCGGTCTGCGGCACGTACTTGGGCACGGTCTGCGGCTTGCGGTCCTCGGTCATTGCCACGAAAATCACCAGACAGTCGCAGGCGCGGGTGAAGATGCCCTCGCGAGGATCGGCGGAGAAGACCTCGTTGACGATGTGCATTGAGGAGTTGCCGGTGTAGGCGATGCGGCTTCGCACCTCGACCATGTGGCCGGAGGGGATGGGGCGGTTGAAGTGGATGTGGCCCACGTAGGCAGTCACGCAATAGGAGCGGGACCAGCCCACGGCACAGGCGTAGGCTGCCTTGTCGATCCATTCCAGGACGCGGCCGCCGTGGACGCCGTTGGCGCCGGCCATGAGCACGTCGGTGGGAGCTGCGAGGAAGCGCAAGGTGACGTCTGCGGCGCGTTCGGTTTGGTAAGCCGCGGTCATTTCTTGCTGGTTTTCGTTAGGGGCTGTTTCGGCCACTTTCCGACCTTTCGCTGTGACTTGCGTGGGTGGTCCACAAGAGAACCAATCCATCCTAGCCTGTTGAACAATTGCGCGTTGAGTAGCCTAGGGGAATGAAGAAAGGCAAGACTGGGCCGGAGTTGTCCGCTGCTGCGCGTGAGGCTGTGAACGAGGTCCTGGAGTGGGTTGTGCAGCCGGACGCACCTCGGCCGCCGCGTGCTTCTGTGGCCGCGGCTGTGCGCTTATCTGTGCAGGTCTTGGGTGATATTGCACCTGGTCATAGTGTGGAGGTGCGAGTCCCGCCCTTCGCTGCTGTGCAGTGTGTTGCGGGTCCGGAGCACCGGCGCGGAACCCCGCCCAACGTGGTGGAGTGCGAGCCGCGCGAGTGGTTGCGTTTGGCGGTGGGTGAGGTTTCTTTATCCGTCGCCAACACTGATCTGTCTGGCACTCGAGCCCACGAGGTGCAGAAGTATCTTCCGCTGTTTCGTTTCGCTCGATAGGTGTTGGAGCGGATGGCGGTTGGGATTGTCTGGGTGGAATAGTAGTGTGTGACGTGTGGCAAACACGAACAGCCAGGAATCGTTGCGAGCACGCCAGATGAATTACCCAAATGAGCAGGACAACGGCCATTTGGATGGACACGGTGTGAGCACGCTCCCTACCCAGAGTTCTCCATTTGATGACCTGGGTGAAACCAGCCCACGCGAAGAGTGTGGAGTTTTTGGCGTATGGGCGCCGGGGGAAGACGTCTCAAAGCTCACCTATTACGGTCTGTACGCGCTGCAGCACCGCGGTCAAGAGGCCGCAGGTATCGCTGTGGGCAACGGGGACCAAGTATTGGTGTTTAAAGATCTCGGCTTGGTCAGTCAAGTCTTTGATGAGCAATCTTTAGATGCGTTGCGGGGCCATGTGGCTATCGGTCATACTCGCTATTCCACTGCCGGCGGCGCTGGTTGGGAGAATGCTCAGCCCATGTTCCGCATGAGCCCGGATGGGGTGGACGTGGCTTTGGGGCACAACGGCAACTTGGTCAATCACCGCGAGCTCACCGAAGAAGCCGCGCGTTTGGGACTTGTTGATCCTAAGACGAACCCCTCGGATTCAGATGTGATGTGCTCCCTGCTGGCCAGTTCCACGCGGGAGGATCGCCCGCTGGAGGAAGCGGCGATGGAGCTGTTCCCACACGTGAAGGGTGCATTCTGTCTGACTTTCACCGACGGTGAGTCCCTCTATGCGCTGCGCGATCCGCGTGGCATTCGTCCGTTGTCCTTGGGTCAGTTGGACAAAGGTGGTTGGGTCATCGCTTCGGAGACATCCGCGCTGGACATTGTGGGCGCGAAGTTCGTTCGCGATGTGGAGCCTGGTGAGCTGATCGTGGTCAACGCAGACGGCGTGCGGTCCCGTCGTTTCGCCTCCGCCAGCCCTAAGGGTTGTGTATTCGAGTACGTCTACCTCGCCCGTCCGGATTCCGTGATCAAGGGGCAGCCCGTCAACGCGACCCGCGTGGAGATCGGACGCAAGCTGGCCGAGGAAGCACCTGCGGATGGCGACATGGTTATCCCCGTGCCGGAATCTGGCACTCCCGCTGCGGTGGGCTACGCCCAGGGCTCTGGCATCCCCTTTGCTCAAGGCTTGGTGAAGAACGCTTACGTGGGACGCACCTTCATTCAGCCCTCGCAGACTATCCGCCAGATGGGCATTCGCCTGAAGCTCAACCCGCTGCGCCACGTTATTGAAGGCAAGAAGCTGATCGTGGTGGATGATTCGATCGTCCGTGGCAACACGCAACGCGCGCTTGTCAAGATGCTACGAGACGCGGGAGCAGCGGAAGTGCACGTGCGCATTGCGTCGCCGCCGGTGAAGTGGCCATGCTTTTACGGCATCGATTTCGCCTCCCCACAGGAACTCATCGCCAACACGGTGGAACAAGATGACCCGGTGGCACGGATCTGCGAGGAAATCGGCGCGGATTCCCTCGCCTACGTCTCCACCGAAGCCATGGTGGAAGCCTCCCGCCAGCCCTATGATGAGTTGTGCGCGGCGTGTTTCGACGGCAACTTCCCACTGGGGATGCCCACCAATAATCCCAACACGGGTTTGGTGCGGGCCATGCAGCGGCAGAACGGATCCTGCGAAAACGCAGAGCCCTTGGAAGAATTCGTAGAGCAGTAGCCCTCCAGCCAACGGGCCTGCTCACATGCCCATCACCCTTATTACAAACACCATCTACTTGTAACGGACCACGGACTGACATGACTGAAAACCAGAACTCGCAAGGCGCCTCTTACGCATCCGCTGGCGTGAGCATCGAGGCAGGCGACCGCGCCGTGGAGCTGTTTGCCCCACTCGCCAAGAAGGCCACTCGCCCCGAGGTGCGCGGAGGACTCGGCGGGTTCGCCGGTCTGTTTGCACTGGGAGATTACGACAAGCCACTGCTGGCTGCCGCTTCTGACGGCGTGGGCACCAAGCTGGCTGTCGCACAGGCGATGGACAAGCACGATACGATCGGCCGCGACCTGGTAGCCATGTGCGTGGATGACCTCGTGGTGTGTGGTGCTGAGCCGCTGTTCCTGCAGGATTACATCGCGATTGGCAAGGTTGTGCCAGAGCACGTCGCCAGCATCGTCAAGGGCATTGCCGATGGTTGTGAGGATGCCGGATGTGCACTGCTGGGCGGCGAAACTGCTGAGCACCCTGGACTGATGAAGGAAGGCGAATACGATGTCTCCGCCACCGCCATCGGCGTGGTGGAAGAGACCAAGATTTTGGGGCCAGACAAGGTTCGCCCAGGTGACGTGGTCATCGCTATGGCCTCTTCGGGCCTGCACTCCAACGGCTACTCCTTGGCACGCCACGTGTTGCTGGACATGCACAACCTTCCACTCGATGGATTCGTGCAGGACTTTGGACGCACCCTCGGGGAAGAGCTGCTGGAGCCAACCCGTATCTACGCCAAGGACTGCCTGGACCTGGCCAACGAGTGCGAAGTGCACACCTACGCGCATGTCACCGGTGGTGGACTTGCAGCCAACTTGGCTCGTGTGATCCCCGACGGCCTGACCGCAGAAATGTCCCGCAGCACCTGGACTCCTGCGCCCGTGTTCCGCACCATCGCTCGCCTGGGTCAGGTTAACCAGGAAGAGATGGAAAAGACGTTCAACATGGGCGTCGGAATGGTGGCGGTAGTTGCCGAAGACGATGCCGAGCGCGCATTGGCTATGCTGACTGCCCGCCACATCGATGCGTGGCGCTTGGGCGAAGTTCGCCCAGCTGAAGACGGCGCCGAAGGTGCGGTACTGAACGGCGAGTACAAGCGCGCCTAGCGGAAAAGGATTCGTGCCTGCAGGAATCGGGCACGAAAAAGCTCCCGCCGTGAAAACCGTGGAATTTAATCCGCGTGGTTCAGGGTGGGAGCTTCCCTGTAATTAATTACAGCGCGAGCAGGTGCGTCAGTTGCTGGTGTTCCATTCGTCCCACTCTTCATCTTCCTCTACGGAATCAAAAGACTGGTCACCCCGATCCGAATCACCAGAGAGCTCTCGTTGGAGCCTCTCCAGATCCATTTCTGGAGTGTTGTACTTCAGCTGACGGGCAACCTTAGCTTGCTTAGCTTTGGCACGGCCGCGACCCATGGCCTGACCCCCTTGCGTTTCCTTGGGATGGCGCGGGGAGCGACCATCCACAAACTGTTATGAGCTTCTTCCTGTTGTACACCATAGCGGGTACGGTCTCAGTTTTCCGAAACGTGGGCAGACTTGAGCACCGCACGTACTCCAGCAGTAGCTGGGGTACGTGGGGTTGACCAGCGAAAATAAGCAGCTAGCGGGACCTTAATTAATTTTTGCGCAAGGCGGTGATGGCTTGGCGCCCAGGACGTGCAGAATCATCGATTCGGATGTCTTCAGGATCCACTGCTGTATCCACCCCGTCAACGGTCAGAGGAGGAACGGAGGAGGGATCCTTGGCTAACTTATCCAGCACTGAGCGTTTGATAAGCCCCAGCGCAATGGGGCCGAAGTCTGCGTCGTGCACACTGGTGCCCACACGACCCACAACCTTGCCACCGGCCTGCACGCTTGCGCCCACGTCCGGCAAAGAACCCTTGGAGCCATCAAGGTGCAGCAACACCAACACGCGTGGGGAGCGGCCCAGATTGTGCACGCGGGAAACAGTTTCCTGACCGCGGTAGCATCCCTTGTTCAAGTGGACAGCAACTGCGGTGGGGCCGGAATTGATATCTTCGCGCTGGGTGGCGCCGGAGATGTCGGTTCCGATGAAGGCGGGGACCTCGTGGGGGATCGTCTTTTCGTCGGTATCGAGGCCGACCTCTGGTTCGCGAGCCTGCACCCGAAGTGCAGTGTAGGCCATCAAACCAGCAGGTTGGGCGCGCTGCGTGAGCTCATCCCAACGCTGCAGCAACTGATCGCGAGGCACCCAATAATCGGTGACGGGGAGATCTCCCAGCATCCTGGTTCGGTAGCTTTCCGTCGCGTCTCCACGGGCTTGATCGGATCCGGAGAGCCCCACGGCGCTGAAATCCTCACCGAGGATGGTCAGCTGAACCAGCTCCAAGCGCTGCACGGTCACCTGGGACCAGAAAATCATCTTGGTGAGGTGATCCTCGAGGGCATCGGCCTGCTCGCCGGGGACGTCCAGCAACAGGCTCGAATCGTCCAAACAGGCAATGCCAAAGTTCTGCAGGATCCTGCCCTGGATATCCAAGTTCAAACCCCATGTGGCCTGACCAGGCTGGATCGCATTGACCTTCTGCGAGATCAAGGTATTGAGCCACGTGGCGGCTTCCTCGCCGCTGATCAGAATGGCAACGCGATCCCAGCGATCCACCAGACCGGGCTTGGATGAGGTGATTCGGGACTGCTCTACCAGAGGTTTCCCGTAATGCCACGCGACATTGAGCGTGCGCCCATCGGCCTCATTGCTGGCACCGGGCACATGGGACAACAGAGGGCTGAGAGAGCCGTTGTCCACGGCGGGAGACACGGAGGCGACTGCATCAGGGCCTTCGTTTGGAGAAGATGTGTGGGCAGAAGTGACGTTTTCCACATCTCCATTGTTACCAGCTGGGGTGAATGAGGTATAGGGCAGGTGGGGGATAAGACATAACCCACTAGAGTGAGGAGTCATGAGCCAAGCAACAGCCAGCCAGCAATCGCGACAGACCATCGTCGATGTACTGGGCGCAGAGAGCCCGCAGCTTTGGGATGCAGAAGCGCCACTGGTTTTCGCTGACGACCTCGCGGCGATCCGCGGCGACGGTGTGTTTGAAACCATGATGTTGCGCGACGGGGTGGTGCACAACATGGAACGGCACCGAGCGCGCTTCTTATCCAGCGCAGCAATGCTGGAGCTGGATATCCCCGATATGCAGCGGTGGGCGCAGGCCACCGAGCTGGCGGTTGCACACTTTCAGGACACTGTGGGCGCGCCAGAAGCCGCATTGCGCTGGGTATACTCCCGAGGCCGGGAGTCTACGGGTGCTGCTACGGGCTGGATCACCGTCAGCCCAATCGGCAGCGAGATCGAGCGGGCGCGCGCCGAAGGTGTGACAGTGATGACTGCGGAACGAGGATTCCGCATCGACCTCTCGGAGCGCTCACCGTGGGCGCTCATTGGTGCGAAAACGCTGTCCTACGCGGCCAACATGGCGGCACTGCGCTACGCCAAGGCCCGCGAGTTCGACGATGTGATCTTCGTGTCCGACGAAGGGCAGGTCCTTGAAGGACCCACCTCCAGCATCATTGCTGTGTTCGGACGCACCCTCGTCACCCCGCCGATAGAGGCGGGAGTGCTTCCCGGCACTAGCCAAGCTGCACTATTCCGTCTGGCAGAGCACCGGGGATGGGACGTGGGGTATCGTTCGATGCAGCCTAGCGACCTGCACACGGCCGACTGCGTATGGCTGGTCTCCTCCGTTCGGGCCTTTGCCCGGGTCAAGGAGATCGACGGCGTGGTTCTGGGCAACCCGGACAACGCTGAAGAAATCCAGCAGATGATGTGGGAAGCTGTCACCAGTTAGACCCCAGTGAGAGTAAAAGGAACAGCTAGGCCTAGCTCTCCGGAAACTAGCCCACCACGCGCTGCAGCTGTGCGGACATCCACGGAGTCATCTCACCGTTGACGAGGCGCTCATCCACCCAACCGAGGTCGTTGTTCGGCATCAGACCGTACAGCCGCTTGCCGGGACCCAAGTCCGCAGGACCCGTCTCGGTAACCATGGTGGACGCGCTTTCCAGCTGCCACGCGCGCTCGGTCAATGGCTTGCCGTAGAGGATCTCCACGATTCCATCGGAGTGAGCCACGGTCATCTCGATGTTGTCGTCCTCACCTATGCGCAACCAACCGGACTCGCGGCGGTCTGGCGTATCCAGCGGCTGGCCGTCATCGTCCATGCGCCAGGAGCGGGACTCATAACGGATGCGGTTCTCGCCATCGTGGGCGAAGACTACCTGCTGGCCAAAGGTGAACTCCTCTTCGCCGGGCTGGGCGGCCTGCCCCTGTCCACGCCACACACCAATCAGCGGTAGCAGGGCCAGCAGGCCATCGTGCAGATTGGGGCCAAGGCGTAGGTTGGCAGTGTCTTCCGGGATCGGCAGATCATTGAAATCCGGAAGGTTCCTACTGCTGGTGTTCTTCGCGCTTTCCTCGGCTTGAGCGATTGCCTCGTTGGGGTTGACAGGGCCGGGGTTGTTTTGGCTGTTGTCAGTCATGCCATTCACTGTACCGCGCGGCACTCCCACCAAAGGTCTCTAGAGTCCCGGCTCTTCTTCCTCGGGCAACGGACGCGTGTACGGCATGAGATCTTCAATGCTCACCGAGGTGTAAAACTGCTCGGACTCGATGAAGACACTGCCACCGGCCACATAGACCCTGATGGGCTGGCCTTTTAGAGGAAGCGATTCTGCCCCAACGTCCAACTGGAATGCATCAAGAATCTCTTGCTTGGTGATGGCGGGAAGGTGATCCTCGGCAACCCTGGCGTCGGAACTATCTTTCGCCTTTGGCGCCTTCACGATCGATTCCGGCGACAATCGTACCCGGCCCTCCCGCACACGAAGCTTCATCTCCACGGTGACGGGTTGCGCGAATCCCTTCGGTGTTCCCTCGAAGACGGCCTCGGTTTCCCAGCCGCCGCGAGGGGAGATGTCCTCTAGGTTCTGGATCATCAGGTCATCAATGCCCATGCGCGAGCCGATGCTCACGCCATCAAGCTGCAGGCGAGTAAAGACCTTGCGGGAGGGGGAGTCCTCGATGGTGCCGTTGAACACATCCTCAGCGGAGACGGTGACGTACTGTGCGGAGGACTGCACACTCATCAAACCCCACCCGGGGACATCCACGTCCTGGGCAGTGACGGTGATGGAAGGGAGCTCGTGGGTAAAAGCGGCGCTGACGTAAGGGAAGCCAGCAACCTCCACCGCGGGAGGGGTGGGCAGATTACTCGCTTCGTACAGCGTTTGGGAGACCCCGTGTTCGGTACGGGCTGCCACGAGACTGTCGGCCAACACCGCGAGGAAAGAGGTGATGACCAATCCAATCGCGATGCGCGAGAGGACTCGTTTCCGTTTGCTTGACGCGCTCATCAATCTAATTTTTACCTCAAGTAAGGTTATGGACGGGTATTGTTGCGCTCATAGGCATGCTCGGATTGTCTCCCGGGCATGCGTAACTATTACCCCCAAGGCGGGCCAGTGAGGATTGATGTGACGTGAAAGTAGCGGTTGTTACTGACGCTTCCGACGCCTCCGACGTGCTGTCTTCCCTCCCTCTGCTCAGTCATGAGTTACAGCTGGTGCCCGCAAAATCAGCTTCGATCCGGCAGCTCGAGGGCAGCGATGTGGTGGTGATTGATGTCACTGGCAACAATCTGTTGGCTGCTCGTGATTTCTGCCGGGCTGTGGCTGCCGCGCATCAAGATTTGCCGGTGGTCGCGGCGATTGCGGAGACGTCGTTGATCGCGCTGGATGGGTCGTGGGCTGTGGATGATTTTCTGTTGCCTTCTGCCTCGCCCGTGGAGATCGACGCTCGTCTTCGTCTGTTGTTGACTCGCCGTCCTGTGCCGGTGGAGACCGCCGAGGATTCTCAGGTGGTGGCCATTGGCCGGCTGGTGGTCGACGAAATGACGTATGTGGCGCGGCTGGGTAGCAAGCCATTGGATCTGACGTACAAGGAGTTTGAGCTCCTGCACTTCCTCGTGAAAAACGCTGGTCGGGTGTATAGCCGTGAGCAGTTGTTGCAGGACGTGTGGGGCTATGACTACTTCGGTGGTGCGCGCACCGTTGATGTGCATGTCAGGCGCTTGCGGGCGAAGTTGGGCCGTGAGTACGAGGGCGTGATCCTGACGGTTCGCAATGTGGGTTATAAGGCAATAGATCCAGAAGAATTGGAGTAGGACATGCCGAACAATGTGACGTTCCGAAAGTTCCGAGACCTCTCTGAGCATCCTGAGCTCGTCGAAAAGATCGATCAGCTGCTGGAGGAGGTGTGCCAGCACGATGGCGTCGCGGCGTTCAGTGAGGCTTTTGTCCGCGGTATTGCGGAGGATCAGGGCCACCGTCATATCGTTGCGGTGGAGTCCACGGGGGAGAGTAAGGACGACGTGGTTGGGGTGTTGGGTCTGGATCCTTCCTCCACCGTGGAGATGGCCGTTTCTCCTTCCCGACGCCATTGCGGCGTGGGACGCGAACTTCTGGATCGAGCCATCACTGATTTCCAGCTGGAGGGCGCGCTGGAGGTGTGGGCTCATGGAGATAGTTCGGCGGCGCAGAAGCTCGTGGAGTCCGTGGGGGGACGGCGTACGCGCGAGCTGTTGAAGATGGCGGTGAGCTGCGAACCGGGTTCGTCACGACGTGAGGAATTGGAGCGCGGTGCGGAGGAGGCGCGGGAGCACATTGCCGGCCAGGACGTAGAGATTCTCAACTATGTTGCTGCCATAGATAAGTACGGTGAAGAGCTGGTGGATCAAGAGTGGGTGCGCGTTAATAATGAGGCTTTTGCGTGGCATCCAGAACAAGGCGGTTGGGATCTCGAGCGGCTGGTAGAGGCGCGGAATACCGCGTGGTTTGAGCCTGCCGGTGTATGGATGTTGTGGGCCGAGGACCCGGTGTCTGAGGAGCCGCGGTGCCTTGGTTTCCACTGGACGAAGATTCCCGTGGACCAGATGGAGAAGCCGGAGGGGAAGCGCGCTGGGGAAGTATATGTGGTGTGTTTGGCGGACGAGGCTCGCGGTCGTGGGCTGGGTGGAGCCATCACGCTGGTGGGAATTGAGTATTTGCTGGAGCAAGGCGCGGGGCTAGTCGAACTCTATGTTGAAGGCGATAACGCACCTGCTGTGGCTACCTATCAGCACTTGGGCTTTGAAGTGGTACAGACTGATGTGGTCTATCGAGGAGAAAAGCGTGAGTAGATAGTGGGCTGCGTTCCTGAGAATTTCTTCATAATCGGCCACATTTGGTAAATGCAGGGTTAACAAATGGGCAAAGTGGGGAATTTCGATGGGAATGTTGGTGGGGGCGCGGGGGTGCTTCGGAAGAAACTTTTTAGGAATTTCGGGCGCATGACCAGCTAGATCACGGTTGTTAACCTTCTGTTCATTCTCAGTGCGAATTGAGTCCATCCAGGCTCGTTAGATTCTTAAACGTTGCATAGGCGACTGTGCGTTCAATAGGAAAATTCTTCGGAGAGGCTCAAAGTGACTGGGCTTCGGGAGAAACCAGAATGTGCAATCGCGATGCGAGTAATCCACAACTTTTTTTGACACTGACTAACTTCGGAGGAAAACCGTGAAGTCTAACCTGAAGCGCTCCGGCGCAGCAGCTGCAGCCCTTTTTGCCAGCACCCTGGTTCTGGCAGGCTGCTCCAACGCAGACAACAACAGCGGCGACAGCAACGGCGGTGAGTCCAACTACGACATGGCGGACGTCTCCGGCACGCTGAACGGCGAGGGCGCAAGCTCCCAGCAGAACGCAATGGAGAACGTCTTCGGACCAGCTTTCTCCGAGTCCGGTTCCACCCTGGCTTACAACGCCACCGGTTCCGGTGCCGGCCAGGAGCAGTTCCTGGCTAACCAGGTTGACTTCGCTGGTTCTGACTCCCCACTGAAGGACGAGCAGGTTGAAACCGCTGCAAAGCGTTGCGGTGGCAACGAAGCATGGCACCTGCCAATGGTTATTGGTCCAGTTGCCGTGGCCTACAACCTCAACGGTGTAGACACCCTGAACCTGAACACCGAGACCATCGCCAAGATCTTCAAGGGCGAGATCAAGAAGTGGAACGACCCAGCAATCGCTGAGTCCAACGAGGGCGTCGAGCTGCCAGACACCAACATCAACGTTGTGTACCGCTCTGACGAGTCCGGCACCTCTGACAACTTCCAGAAGTTCCTGAAGGCTTCCGCAGGCGATGTCTGGGAGGACGAGGGCAAGGCATTCCCAAGTGGCGTGGGTGCAGGCGCTAACGGCTCCACCGGTGTTGCTGACCAAGTTGCAGCAACCCAGGGCGCAATCACCTACGTTGAGTCCGGCTTCGCTAAGCAGCGCGACGAGCTGAACATGGCCAACATCGATTTCGGTGCAGGCCCAGTTGAGCTCAACGCTGAGAACGTGAACAACGCTCTGTCTACTGCAGAGTTCAAGGGCGAGGGCCACAACTTGGTCGTCGATTCCGAGAAGCTGTACGCAGAAAAGGAAGAAGGCCAGTACCCACTGGTTCTGACCACCTACGAGATCGTCTGCTCCGCAGGCTACGAAGGTGACACCGCCGCACTGGTGAAGAACTTCATGTTCACCATGCTGGACAACCAGGATGAGGCTCTGGAAGAGCAGGGCTACATTCCTGTGGATGGCGAATTCAAGTCCAAGCTGGAAGAAGCTGTAAAGGCTCTGAAGTAATCCAAGATTCGGAGAGGTGACTCTCTAACGTCTTGAACTGAGAGACCCCCGAATGGAATTGACCATCGGGGGTTCCAGTGTGAAAAACCACGCCCTTGTTGTACGAAGCGCCACCACTCGTGTAGCGCAACTTTCTTAAAGGACAACTTACATGGCACATGCCAATCAGACTGAGGTAGAAGCAAACGCTAACCTCACTGCAGCTGCAACTCCCGTTGCAGCAGGCGCACCGAAAAACGAAGACAGCCAGCGCTCCGGCGGTGGCAGTAACGTAAAGCGTCCCGGAGATATCATTTTCGAGTCTCTGGCCAAGGGATCAGCAATCCTGATCACCGTCATCATCGGACTCATCGCCCTATTCCTTATCGCTCGCGCGGTACCTGCACTGGATCGCTTGCGCGATGGTTTGCTCAGCTTCTTCACCTATGGAGATCGCTGGGACACTGCGTACAACACCAATGACGGTGGATGGATGCAGTTTGGTATCCCGAACTTGTTCTTTACCACTGTTCTGGTTTCTCTAGTGGCGCTCGTCATCGCGATGCCCATCGCGCTGGGCGTGGCTATCTTCCTTTCCAACTACTGCCCAAAGCAGCTGATCAAGCCTCTCGGTTTCTTGGTCGACCTGCTGGCAGCAGTACCATCCATCGTGTTCGGCATCTGGGGTATCCAGGTGCTCGGCCCTGCACTGGGCCCATTCTTCGAATGGCTGTCTGGTTGGGCTGGAGGATTCTTCCTCTTCAACGTTGACCCGATGTCATCTCCATCGTTCTCCACCTCCCGCAACATCTTCACCGGTGGCGTGGTCTTGGCGATCATGATTCTTCCAGTGATCGCTGCGACGGCTCGAGAGGTGTTCGTACAGACTCCAAAGGGCCACGTCGAGGCAGCTCTTGCTCTGGGCGCAACCCGCTGGGAAGTCGTCCGCATGACCGTGCTTCCTTTCGGACTATCCGGCTACATTTCCGGTTCCATGCTGGGACTGGGTCGTGCGCTGGGCGAGACGATGGCCCTGTACATGGTCGTTGCATCTTCCCCAGGCTTCCGCGGATCCCTGATGGATGGTGGTACGACCTTCGCTACCGCAATTGCAAACGCAGCCCCCGAATTCAACGATGACCTCAAGGCCGGCGCCTACATTGCTGCGGGCCTCGTGCTGTTCGTGCTCACCTTCGTGGTGAATGCTGCTGCGCGTGCTGTCGTCGCGAAGAATTCTTAGGAGATCGAGAAGATGACTAACGCAGTAGCTACAAGCAAGTCCAACAAGAACAACCTCTTCGTCGATATCTCCGGAAGCCGAAAGGCCAAGGACAAGATCGCCCAGATCATCATTTACTTGTCCATCATCATTGCCCTGGCCCCACTGGTGTGGGTCCTGGCAACGGTGCTCTTCAAGGGTCTGCCTGTCATGCTGAACGCAGACTGGTGGATGTTTGACATGACCGGCCAGCCAAACAGCATGCCTGGCGGCGGCATGGTGCACGCCATCATCGGTACTATCACCCAGGTTTTCGTCACCTCGTTGATCTCCGTGCCAATCGGAGTCTTCACCGCTGTGTACCTGGTGGAGTACGCCAACGGAAACTTCCTGGGACGCATCACCACCTTCATGGTGGACATCCTCTCCGGTGTTCCTTCCATCGTCGCGGCATTGTTCGTCTACGCCATGTGGGTGACCACCCTGGGCTTCGACCGCTCCGGCTTCGCAGTGGCCTTGGCCCTGGTTCTCCTGATGGTTCCGATCATCGTCCGCAACACGGAAGAAATGCTCCGCATCGTTCCTATGGACCTGCGTGAAGCGTCCTTCGCACTGGGCGTTCCTAAGTGGAAGACCATCCTCAAGATCGTTCTTCCTACCGCTTTGTCCGGCATCGTCACCGGCATCATGCTGGCAGTGGCCCGAGTCATGGGCGAGTCCGCCCCTGTGCTGATCCTCGTGGGTTCCACCCCGGCTATCAACTGGGATGTGTTCGAGGGCAACCAGAACTCTCTTCCTCTGTTCATGCTGCAGATGTACCGCGCCGGCAACAACCCTTATGTGCTGGAACGCATCTGGGGCGCCGCACTGACCCTGGTCATCCTGGTGGCTGCATTGATGATTGGCGCGCGAATTGTCTCCAAGCGCTTCTCCGTCAAGGTCTAGCTCCCGCACCATCAACAACCCGCAAGTCACCACTCTTAGGAGAAAGTAGTTCATTATGGCTAAGCGCCTTGACCTAAACGACGTCAACATCTACTACGGCGATTTCCACGCCGTGCAGAACGTCAACCTGAACATCCCACCAAAGGCCGTTACCGCCTTCATCGGCCCATCCGGCTGCGGTAAGTCCACCGTGCTGCGCACCCTGAACCGCATGCACGAAGTCATCCCAGGCGCTCACGTCAAGGGCGAGATCTTGCTGGACGGCGAAGACATCTACTCCAGCAAGGTTGATCCCGTAGCAGTGCGCAACACCATCGGCATGGTGTTCCAGAAGGCCAACCCGTTCCCAACGATGTCCATCGAAGAGAACGTGGTTGCTGGCCTGAAGCTGTCCGGCGAGAAGGACAAGAAGAAGCTCAAGGAAGTTGCCGAAAAGGCCCTCCGTGGCGCTAACCTCTGGGAAGAGGTTAAGGACCGTCTGGACAAGCCAGGTGGCGGCCTCTCCGGTGGTCAGCAGCAGCGTCTGTGCATCGCTCGAGCAATTGCTGTGGAGCCAGAAGTTCTCCTCATGGACGAGCCATGCTCCGCTCTTGACCCAATCTCTACCCTGGCTGTGGAGGATCTCATCCATGAGCTGAAGGAAGAGTTCACCATCGTCATCGTGACGCACAACATGCAGCAGGCATCCCGTGTGTCCGACCAGACCGCTTTCTACTCCCTGGAAGCTACCGGCCGTCCCGGCCAGTTGATCGAGGTTGGTCCAACCACCAAGATCTTCGAAAACCCAGACAAGAAGGAAACCGAAGACTACATCTCCGGTCGCTTCGGATAAATCGTTTCCTTTCCTCCCGCTTAGGGGCTGTGCACCAATAAGGTCTACAACTCCTACGCACGGTCGTTGCGCCGAATAAGCAGCGGTGAATAGTGGATTATTCGCTTTGAGCAGCGTAGACGATTAACGTCCCGCGCTGGACAAAGGACCCACCGTTATTTTGCGGTGGGTCCTTTATCTATATCTGTACTCCCTAGTTCTAAGACTGCCTACAATGGGAGATGAAGCATGGCACCCGTGGAAACCAGATGAGCGGGAGCCTTGGGCGCGCGTGAGGAGAAAAGCAATGGGAACTCAACCACTGCATATCGTGGTCATGGGAGTCAGCGGAAGCGGCAAGACTACCTTGGCATGCAAACTCGCGGAAAAGACCGACCGCCAACTTCTGGAAGCGGATGACCTGCATCCCGCTAGCAACATGGCCATTCTCCAGGACGGAAAAATGCCTGATGCGGAAGCGCGGATGGCCTGGCTGACTACCGTTCGAGATTGGATGACCGAGCAAGCCGAAGCTGGCAAGTCCACCGTGGTGGCCTGTACCGCGCTCAAAAAGCGGCATCGTGAACTGTTGAGCGAGGCAAAAGGCACGGTGTTCTACGTGCACCTCTATGGCACGGAAGATGTATTGGCCCGCCGCATGGATAACCGCATCGGAGAGAACATGCCGCCGGAACTGCTCCACGAGCAGCTGGCGATGCTGCAGACCCTCACGCCGGATGAGCTGGGTATTCAGCTAGATGTCGGTCGCACTCCTGAGCAGTTAGCGGAAGATTCCCTTGCTGCGGCGAGCTTCGCGGAGAAGGCGTACCGCGACAGCTAAACCATCACGGAAGTAGGGGAGTGGGAACTAGTCCCAGTAGTCCTGGTAGCGGCGCGAGATCTCGTCGAACTGGCTCTCCAGCGCCTGCTGCTGCTCCTTGGTGCGCTCGGATTCTTGGTATTCCGGCAGGCGCATGCCCGTGACCATGTACACCACTCGGGAAGCGATCGAGACTGCGTGGTCGGAGTATCGCTCTAGGTAGCGAGAGATCAGTGTGAGATCCACCGCCTCGCGCGTGCTGTATTTCCATTCCCGCTGTGTGGTCAGGATGAACAGGTGACGGTGGATGTCATCCACGGCATCGTCTTCGGCCGCCAGCTCCGTTGCCTGGGAGACGTCCGTGTTGATGAGAAGGTCCTTGATTTTCGACGCCGAGTTGATCGCCTGCCGAGACATTTCTTCGACGTAGGGCTTAATTTCATCTGGCACTGCGGATTGCGGGTGACGCCTGCGGGCGAGTTTGCCCACGTGGACGCTCAGGGCCGCCATACGGGCGAGGTCTTCGACGATGTAGATTCCGCTGACTACCTGGCGCAGGTCGCTGGCCACTGGGCCTTCGAGTGCGAGGAGCTCGAACGCTGCGGTTTCGCACTTGGCGCGTAGCTCCTCGATGACATCGATGCTGCTGACCACTTTTTCCGCCTTGGCCAGATCCGCGTCGAGTAGAGCTTCGGAGGCGGAGGCCATAGTATTGCGCACAAGATCACTCATAACCAAGAGGTCATGAGTGAATCGATCCATCTGTTCGCGGTAGGCGGTACGCATGATAACTAATTTTAGCCTTAAATTTGCTGCATTGCCATGTGAGTAATTGTTGCATGCAAAGAAGCAGAATTGCAGTTCACGCCAGGAAAATGCGTAAATTATCCGCCACTATTAGCCATCTCTGCGCCAACTGGAACTGTTTCGTCCTCTGGGTCGTCCAGCCATCCCTCGGGGAGGAGGACCTTGCCGGGCGAGCCTTGACGGCCACGGGCGCCGTCGGCGTCCTCCGCGAGGTCCGTGGAATCCCACACTGGTTCGAGTGTTTCGCGCAGCTGGGCGAGAGTGGATGTCTGGGCGAGTTGGCGTCGAAGATCCCCACCTGCGGGGAAACCACGGAGGTACCAGGTCATGTGCTTGCGTAAGTCCCTGCATGCCTTGGTCTCGCCGTCGTGCTCGGCAAGCAGCTCGCCGTGTCGAAGGATGATCCGGGCGACCTCACCAAATGTCGGCTCTGAGGGCACAGGAAGGCCACGCAGCTCGGCGGAGAGCTCCGCGAACAACCAGGGGCGGCCCAAGCAACCGCGACCCACGACCACGCCGTCGCAACCGGTCTGGTCCATCATGGCCCGGGCATCCGTGGCCTTGAAGATGTCGCCGTTGCCCAGCACGGGAACTCGGCCATCCATGTGCTCGACCAGCCGGGAAATCTCGGACCAGTCGGCCTGGCCGGAATAGCGCTGGGACGCAGTGCGGGCGTGGAGGGCCACGGCCTGAGCGCCTCCGTCGGCGGCGATGCGGCCAGCGTCCAAGTGAGTGTGGTGCTCATCGTCGATGCCGATGCGGAACTTGACCGTCACGGGGATATTGGTGCCCTCGGTGGCCTTCACGGCTGCGGCGACGATGTTCGCGAACAAGCGACGCTTATAAGGCAAGGCGGAGCCGCCACCGCGACGGGTGACCTTGGGGACGGGGCAGCCGAAGTTCATGTCGATGTGATCGGCGAGATTCTCGTCCACGATCATCTTCGCTGCCTCATAGGTGTACTTCGGGTCAGTGGTGTACAGCTGCAAGCTGCGGGGGTCCTCATCCGGAGCGAAGGTGGTCATGTGTAGCGTCTTTTCGTTGTGTTCCACCAAGGCGCGGGCGGTCACCATCTCGCACACGTATAGACCGGCCACGCTGCCCATCCGTTCGCGTTCTTGCTCGCGACACAGCGAGCGAAATGCGACGTTGGTGACCCCGGCCATGGGGGCCAGGATCACGGGGCTTTCCAAATCGAATGGGCCGATGCGTAGTGCGGGTTCCTGCGAAGAGATGGTGGTAGTCACGGTGCCATTGTCACACTGCAGGCGGCGGATTCCCAAGTGCTGGCTTAGTGGTGCGATCTACGTGTGTGGGTGTGGCAGGGCGATAGATGGGGTCGGCGGGGGAGGTTGACTGGCGAGGTTGGCCAGTGTGGCAAGAATAATTGGGGAAGATTGGGGCTAAAGCACTTCGCGTGCCAAACATTTAGGTAGGGTGACAGACATAGGCATAAGCGCTCTACCTGCGGGAATGCAGTTATGAATGTATCTGTAGTTGCGTAGTTCGCGTGCCAGCGAGGTCACCCCTCGCACCCTAAACAGCACCAATTTTTGGAGGAAAGATGTCTGAACGCATCGCCAACGAACTTCTCAAGAGCAAGGTTATGAGCGCGGACGAAGCCGCTCAATTCATCAACAACGGTGATGCCATTGGCATGTCCGGCTTCACAGGCGCCGGCTACCCCAAGGCCCTTCCCACCGCGATCGCTAACCGCGCCAAGGAAGCCCAAAGCAAGGGCGATGAGTACAAGGTAGACGTCTACACCGGTGCCTCCACCGCCCCTGACTGCGACGGTGTGATGGCGGAAGCAGATGCCATCAACTACCGCATGCCATACATGGGTGATCCGTCCCTGCGTAAGTCCATCAACGAGGGCAACGCGAAGTACCAAGACATCCACTTGTCTCACTCTCCGCAGTACATCGAGCATGGATTTCTGCCGATCGACGTTGCGGTCATCGAGGTCACCCGCATAACCGAAGAGGGTCACCTGGTCCCTTCTTCCGGCGTGGGCAACAACGTGGAGTTCCTGGACCACGCAGACAAGATCATCCTCGAGGTCAACTCCTGGCAGTCGCTGGACCTGGAGGGAATGCACGATATCTACCGCATTCAGAAGTTGCCCAACCGCACGCCAATCCCAATCAACCAGCCCGGCGACCGTATCGGTAAGACCTACATCGATATCGACGTCAACAAGGTCGTGGCCGTGGTGGAGACCAACTCGGCTGACCGCAACTCTCCATTCAAGGCGCCCGATGACGTCTCCAAGCAGATCGCAGGCCACTTCCTCGACTTCCTCGAAGGAGAGGTCAAGGCAGGTCGCTTGGCGTACGACGAGTACATCATGCAGTCCGGCGTGGGTAACGTACCGAACGCCGTGATGGCAGGGCTGCTGGATTCCAAGTTCGAAAACATCCGCGCCTACACCGAGGTCATCCAGGATGGCATGTTGGATCTGATCGACGCAGGCAAGATGACAGTCGCCTCGTCCACCTCCTTCGCACTGTCCCCGGAAGCCGCGGAGAAGATGAACGAACAGGCTGCGCACTACGCCAAGCACATCATCCTGCGCCCGCAGCAGATCTCCAACCACCCCGAGGTGGTGCGCCGCATGGGGCTGATCGCCACCAACGGCATGATCGAGGCCGATATCTACGGCAACATCAACTCCACCCACATCGCTGGATCCAAGGTGATGAACGGCATCGGCGGTTCCGGAGACTTCACCCGAAACGCGCTCATCTCCTCGTTCATTTCGCCATCCATGGCCAAGGGAGGGGACATCTCGGCGGTCGTGCCGTTTGCGTCGCACATCGACCACACGGAACACGACGCCATGGTGATCATCACCGAACGCGGTGTGGCTGACCTGCGCGGACTGGCCCCACGCGACCGCGTCAAGAAGATGATTCGGATTGCCAATCCGGAGTACCAGCCACTGCTGGAGGAGTACGTGGAAGCCGCGAACAAGGGCTCTGCGCTGGCTACCCCGCACGACCTCTCGCAGGCATTCGCATTCCACACGCGATTCCTGGAGACGGGCTCCATGAAGAAGTAGCGCGCCGACGTTGCTCGCGTTGGATGAACGCGACGGTTGTAGACGGGTCCTAGTTTCATCGCCAGTTCGGCGATGCGCTAGGATCTGTAGCGTTAACGGGCCTTTAGCTCAGTTGGTAGAGCTGCGGACTTTTAATCCGTAGGTCGTGGGTTCGAGCCCCACAGGGCCCACCGTTTTCCCCCGCCTTAGCTGCGGGGGTGGTGCACGATGAGGATCGTGCGCTGAGGCAGCTCGCCCACCAGCTGCTGTGGATCCAGAAGCAGATCCAGGATTTTTTGAGTGGAGGTATCCACGTGTTCCACCGGCTCATCCAGCAACAGAATGGGTGCGGTGGAGACCAGAGCGCGGGCCAGGATGAGGCGGCGGCGCTGACCGCCGGACAGCGAGGCGTCACCGTCGGCGAGCACGGTATCGAGCCCGTCGTCCAAGCCGCGCACCCACTCGCCGAGCCCCAGGGCATCGGTCACATCACGGATCAAGGCATCTGTGGCCTGTGGGTTTCCTACCGCGATGTTGTCCCGGATCGTGGTGGAGAAGACGTGCTCATCCTCAGCCACGAAACGCACGATCCCGCTGGGAGGCTCCACCGCGTTGCCTTCGAGGAGGATGTGGGAGTAGGGGGAGTTGGCGTCGGAAATAAGAACCGAACCAGAACGCGCGGGAACTAGGCCAGCGAGCGTGCGCAACAGGGTGGTTTTGCCTGCGCCAGACGGCGCGATGATTTCCTTGCGGGTGCCGAATGGCAGGTCCAGATCCCAGCGTTGGAGATCGGAAGTATAGCCCGTGACCAGCTCGTGAGCTTGCAGACTCGGCTGGCGTAGCGGGGGATAGTCGGAGTGGGTAGAGCGTGATTCCTCGACGGCGCGCAGACGTGCCAGGGCAGCACGGGCCTGCGCGAGCGATTCAGCCGCCGCAGGTAGGGCGCCCACCGATTCGAACGCGGCCAGCGGCACCAGAATCAGCACCGTGAGCCACTCCTGCGTGTGCAACGGCGTGCCCGCCGCATCGGTGTACGTCCACAGCGCGATCAGTACCGTCGCAATGGCTGTGAACACCACGCTGGCCTCCGCCACGCCGGCCGAGCGCGCAGTCGCTGGCGCCGGAAGACGCTGCGCTCGAGCTACGGCGTGAGTGGCCGCATGCGCCCGCTCCAACTCGTCCTCGAGCGTGTCGTGAATGCGCAGAGCCGCCGAGTGTGACAGCACGTGATCCACCGCGTGATTGTGCGCGCGGGAGGCCTCGTACTGCGCGTTCTGCGCCCTCACCGTGGCCTTGTAGTGCAGGTATGGTGTTCCGACGCCAGCTACGATAAGCCCCACCGCAAGAGTCAGCGCCGCAGCCGGGGAGAGCAGCGCAACAAAGACGATAGCGATGACGCTGGTGAGAAAAGCCACCGCGCCAGGCACCACCGCGCGGACCACGAGGTCAGTGACGGCGTCAATGTCCCCGCCCAGCCGCGTGAGCACGCTACCGCGCTGCCATCCGGACCACAGGCTGGCCGGTGCGTTGGCGAGTCTGCGCCACAGTGCGGTGCGGGTGCGTCCGCTGCTTTCGAGAGCCACGTCATGGGTGATGAGACGGTCCAGATAGCGAAAGGCGGCGCGAGAAATGCCCAAGGCACGCACCGCGGTGACGGCCACGGTGATGTCCATGATCGGTGGCATCTGCCAGGAGCGCGTGATCAGCCAGGCAGAGACCACCGTGAGCGTGAGCGCGGAGAGGAGTGTGAGCGTGCCCGCCAGTACGGGCAGAACGAGGGTACGGGGGCGGATGCCCAAGGAGCGCAAGAACGAGGAATCCCGGGAAGGTACTGATGCAGAACGTGTCATTTCTTAAACCTCCACGACGAGATCAGCGGCGGCGAGCACCAGCGGATCATGGCTGGCGATGACGACGGTGGATCCAGCATCCGCGTGCTCGCGGATCTGTGTGAGCAGTGCGCGGGCGGAATCTTGATCGAGGTGGGCCGTGGGCTCGTCCAAAACGAGTAGTGGCTTGATCCCGGTGGAGCTTTCCTTCGCGAAGGCGGCGAGTTGGCGCTGCCCGAGCGAGAGTTGGGAGGTATCGCCCATCACCTCGGTATCCAAGACCGGGCGCTGTGGCAGATAAGTGCACCGCTGCCAGATTTCCGGGCCGTGGAGTGTACGGGTGTCACTATCGACGCTGACGTGTCCGGCGATGTCCTCCGTGACGATGTCCAGGGCGGCCAATAGCGCGGTGGACTTTCCGGAGCCGTTCGGCCCTGCCAGCACCGTGATGCGTCCGGGCTCTGCGGTAGCGGAGAGATCACGGGGACGGTTGCCGTCTCGTCCGGCGGCGGAAAAGTGATGGAAGTGCACCGTCAGCGGAGCTGGGGCGGCACTTGCGTTGGTATCGGCGGGAGTGGAGGTGCTTGGAGTTGGCGTCGAAGAATCCAACAAATCCAACACGGTGGTGGAGGCAAACACGCCATCCTGCGAGTCATGGAAACGCCGGCCCACCTCGCGGACGGGGCCATAGACCTCAGGAATGATGATGAGCACCGCCAGCCCGGCACCGAAGGTCATATCGCCTGCGAGCAGTCGGAAACCGATGCCCACAGCCACCAAAGCCACAGACAGCGTGACCAAAAACTCCAGCGCCATGCTGGACAAAAACGCGATGCGCAGCACGGACATGGTGGAACGCTTATGTGCGTCCGAAAGACGCTCGATCTCCGCGGTAGGGCTGTCCAGCATGCCGTGTGCACGCAGCGTGGGCAGGCCGCGAATCAGGTCAAAGATCTGCTCGCGGATCAAGCCGACATCGCGCAAACGTGCCTCGGTGCGTCCTTCTGTCAGCAAGCCGATCAGCCACATAAACAGTGGAACTAACGGCAACGTAACCACCGCGATCAGCGCAGACGAAGGATCCAAGTAGGCCACCGCGGCCAGTGCCAGGGGAGTGGCCAATGCGGTGGCTAGCAGCGCGGGGAGGAAGCCCGAAATGTAGTGGGTTAATCCATCCAGACCAGTGCCGAGGATCGTCCGCCACGGGGCGGAATGCAAGAAGCGGGGATCGCGCCGGGAGAGAACGGACAAGGCATCGACTCGAAGGTCCGCGATGACCCCCGCCGCAGCGGAAAGACCAAAACGGGTCTGAGCCCACGCAACGGCAACCCGGATCGCGGCGAAGGCGGCCAGTGCGACCAGTGAACCGGTGTTCTGCGCGAACAATTCGGATCCAGGCAGCGGTTGCTCGGCCACGCGAGCCACCAGCTGACCTGCAACGATGCCAATTCCGATGGTCGCTAAGCTGCGTACCACCACGAGGATCGCTGAAAGGATGATCCAGGACATAGCCGCCCGGGAGCGGGACAGAAGCCGAGGATCAAAAGGGGCGCTAGCCATGGCCTAGTAACCCGCAGACGAATCCGCCAGGGCCTGCGGATCAGCAGAAATGCGTTTGCGGAACACCCAGTACGTCCACGTCTGATAACCAATGACCAGGGGTGTAACCACCAGCGCGGACCACGTCATGATCCGCAGCGTGTACGGGTTGGACGCTGAGTTCCAAATGTCCAGCGATACACCGCCTTCCACCATGGACGGCATGAGAAACGGATATAGGGAGCCGAACAGCAACACAGTCGTACACAGGACAGCCAGAGAACTGGTGAAAAACGCCCATCCATCGCGGTTGCCCAGCGCAGCCAGAACGCTGGCCACCACACACACCAGAGCAATGCCGGTAGCAATCCATGTCCAGTCCTTGCCAAATGCCAGTTGCGTCCACACTGCGAAGCCGCCACAGAACAGCACTGTGAGTCCGGCAGAAACTGGGAGTGCGGCGCCGATGTGCTCCCGCAGCGTGCCGGTGGTCTTCAGCCGCAGGAAAGCCACGGCGTGGAGTACAAACAGCGCGCTAAAAGCGAGGCCACCCAGCAGCGCATAGGGGTTGAGCAGAGCCAGTAGATCAGAAAAACCTGTGGCCATTTGCTTGTTCTCATCGATGCGCACGCCGCGCACCAGGTTGGCCATGGCGATACCCCACAACACGGGCGGGAGCCAAGAGCCGAAGATGATGCCGGCATCGCACAACGAGCGCCAACGTTCCTCCTGCACCTTGGATCGCCATTCCAGCCCCACCACGCGTACGATCAGCGCCAGCAGGATGAAAAACAGCGGCAGGTAGAAGCCGGAAAACATCGTGGCGTACCACTCTGGGAACGCAGCGAATAGCGCACCGCCAGCGGTGATAAGCCAGACCTCGTTGCCATCCCAGACCGGGCCGATCGTGTTGATCATGGCCTTACGTTTCCGCTCCTCCCTGCCCAGAATGGGCAGCAGCATGCCCACGCCGAAATCGAAGCCCTCCAGCAAGAAGTAACCGGCGAATAGCACGGCGACCAGGATGAACCATAAGACGGGAAGTTCTACACCAAACATGATCGTGATCTCCTAAGCCTGGTCCGTACCGGATTGGTCTGTGTGGGGTTCGTCTGTGTTGGGACTGTCCGCGTCCGCATCCGCACGGGAGGTGCCCCCACCTGCGCGGGAAAAACGCACTGGTTCCGGAATCTTGGCACCGAACTGCGTGGCCGTGGGGGTCGCTGGTCCTGGAGATTGAGAGCCGCCGGAGCCATCGAACGTCGGCGCATCATCGTCTGGCGGGCCAGCGATGACGATCCGACGTAACAGCCAGAACCACAGCACTGCCAAGCCCAGATACAGCAGTGTGAAGCCAATCAGCGTGACCCACACCGTGGCCGCGGAGTGATTGGATACACCCATGTCCACCGTCATCCGGATCAGTTCCGTCCGTGGGTCACCCTTGCTTTCTGGGTTGGGGTGCACAATCCATGGTTGGCGGCCCATTTCGGTGAATACCCATCCAGCGGAGTTGGCCAAGAACGGGAAAGGAATGGCCAGCAAACAGCCCAGGCTAAAGATGTGTGCCCACTTGCCCTTGGGCACCCGGCCGCTTCGGGTGAATAGCCAAGCGAAGAATGCCAACGCGAGGGATCCCGCCATCAGGCCGATCATCATGCGGAAGGCCCAGTAGGTCACGAACAGGTTGGGCGAATACAGTCCCGGCCCATACAGCGCCTCCGCCTGAGCCTGCAGGTCCTGCACACCCTGCAGGGTTACGCCAGAGAACTTCCCCTCGGCCAAGAACGGCAGCACCCACGGCAGTTCGATCAAGTGCATGACGGAATCACAGTTGTTGTGCGTGCCCACCGTCAGCACGGAGAACATTGGATCACTGGTGGTGTGGCACAAAGACTCCGCAGAAGCCATCTTCATTGGCTGCTGAGAGAACATCAGCTTTGCCTGGCTGTCACCCGTGAGAACCAGGGCCACAGCGCTGACGATCGTGGTCCAGAAACCCACCCGCATCGCAGAGCGGTGGGTGGCTTCCTGCGGGGAATGTGGACCGTGGTTGCGCTGTTCCCGAACCAACCACCACCCACCGACACCCAGGACGAGCGTGCCGGCGGTGAGGAAGGAACCGGCAACCGTGTGCGGAAACGCAGCTAACGCGGTGGGGTTGGTCAGCAGTGCGCCGAAGTCATTGAGCTCCGCGCGGCCAGTCTCCGGGTTGTATAGCGCGCCCACCGGATGCTGCATGAAGGAGTTGGCCACGATGATGAAGTAGGCAGAGACGTTCACCGCCACCGCGACCACCCAAATACACAGCGTGTGCAGCCACGCGGGGATCCTGCCCCAACCGAAGATCCACAGTCCTAAGAACGTGGACTCAAGGAAGAAAGCAATCAAACCCTCCAGAGCCAACGGGCCGCCGAAGACGTCGCCGATCATGCGCGAGTATTCGGACCAGTTCATGCCGAACTGGAATTCCTGCACGATGCCCGTGGCCACGCCCATGGCGAAGTTGACCAGGAAGATCGTGCCGAAGAAGCGGGTGGCCCGGTACCAATGCTGCTTCTTTGTGGCTAGCCACAAGGTCTGCATGAGCGCGACCAGCGGGGCCAGGCCAATGGTGAGGGGGACGAAAATGAAGTGATAAACGGTGGTGATGCCGAATTGCCAACGTGAGATGTCTACAACATCCATGACGATCGTGCCTTCTTACATCGAAGCGAAAGTGCGGTTGCCTCTGTGGTGTGCGGCGATCCAGCTGGCGGTATGTGATGCACAGCGAAGATCCTTCTAATTTAATAGTCGTTTGCGGGCAAGCGATAGTTCCGAGTTGTGCAATGAATGTGTATCGGGGGTGATGTGGATGCTGTGAACTGCTGATTTGTTCCCGTTCCTAGCCTTGGTTTAGACTAAGCGAGCTGTTAAACGACGCGCATGCGCAGGTGTGTGCTGACTTTGGCATTGCTCCCATCGTCTAGAGGCCTAGGACTCCGCCCTTTCACGGCGGCAACACGGGTTCGAATCCCGTTGGGAGTACGGCCCTGTGGCGCAGTTGGTTAGCGCGCCGCCCTGTCACGGCGGAGGTCGCGGGTTCAAGTCCCGTCAGGGTCGCCATCTTTTACTGGGTGGAACACTTTACATAGTGTTCCACCCGGTTTTGTTTTCCTTGTTTTCTTCTTCTCGACGCCATGCTTGTCGCCTCTTCTGCGGGATTCTAAGGAACAGGATTTTGTCACCACCAGCGGATTTGTAGGTGATCGATAGGTCTGTGTAAAGTATCGGTTCGTGCACAAAACGCGCTGCTAACGTAGCGAATAATGTGCGTGGCCCTGTGGCGCAGTTGGTTAGCGCGCCGCCCTGTCACGGCGGAGGTCGCGGGTTCAAGTCCCGTCAGGGTCGCGTCGGATTCATCTGTCATGGATGAGTTCGCGGCCAGATAGCTCAGTCGGTAGAGCGTTCGCCTGAAAAGTGAAAGGTCGCCGGTTCGATCCCGGCTCTGGCCACCATAGTGGTTAAGAAAATCCCCCAGCCTTCGCGGCTGGGGGATTTTTGCATTCAGCTCGCCCGGAGTGTCCCGGCTCGTAGCTACACTGGGGAACCTGACACCGACACTCAGCAAACGAATGCTGACAGAGGCGGTTGAAAGACTCGCGTTTGGCGTCGGATGAATAAGGAAAAAGGAAGGTTCACACCATGGCACAATCAGTGCGCAAGAAGATTGACCGCTTCGTCATCGAGGTCGATGGCCAGGAGGCCGGCTTCGCGGCGTTCGTTGACTCCCCAGAGGGCGATGTGCGGGATTTCAACCACACGGTGGTGGATTCCGATTTCCGTGGGCAGGGCCTGTCCAAGCCGCTGATTACGGAGGCACTGGATGCCACGCATGAAGAGGGCATGAAGATCAAGGCCACCTGCTCGGCAGTGGCTGGGTTCGTGGAGAAGAACCCGGAGTACCAAGACCTGCTGGCTTAAATGTTGTTCTGCATGTCGTCAACGTATTTGACGGCATCCACCAGCGGGGTGTTCTGATCCGGCTTGCGCGGGCGGATCTTGGCTGGGATACCCGTGAGGATCGAATTCGCAGGGGCATCCTTGGTCACCACGGCGTTTGCGCCGATCGCGGAGCCGGCGCCGATGGTGATGGGGCCTAGCACCTTAGCGCCCGCACCCACCATCACGCCGTCTTCGAGGGTGGGGTGGCGCTTGCGCTGTACCAGCTCGGAGCCGCCGAGGGTCACGCCGTGATAGAGCATCACATCATCGCCGATCTCTGCAGTCTCACCGATGACCACGCCCATGCCGTGGTCGATGAAGAAGCGACGGCCGATCGTGGCTCCGGGGTGGATCTCCACGCCCGTGAAGAAGCGGGCGAGCTGGCTCAAGATGCGCGCAGGAGCCCGGTGGCCGCGCTCCCATAGGGAATGCGAAACGCGGTGCGACCAAATGGCGTGCAGACCGGAGTAGACCAGTGCGTTTTCCAAGTCGCCGCGGGCGGCTGGGTCGTGGGAGCGTGCATTGTTCAGATCCTCGCGGAGAAGCCCCAGGATGCTCACGTGAATACCTCTTTCATGCCACAGCGTAGTCTCCTGCAGCCTTACATAGACTAACGCGCTACTTAACCAATTGAAGGATAAGTAGCGCGTTGCTATTCCCTGCAATGATTGTTGGGGTGAATAGCGGGGGAGTATGATTACTGCCTTGTGCCTGGCGGCAGGGGATTAATCGCGCAGGTCTTCGAACAGCACAGTGGAGACGTAGCGCTCGCCGAAGTCGCAAACGATGACCACGATGGTCTTGCCTTCATTCTCGGGCTTCTTGGCTTCTTCCAGTGCGGCCCATACGGCGGCACCGGAGGAGATGCCGGCGAGGATGCCCTCTTGCACGGCCAGTTCGCGGGCCACGCGGATAGACTCATCGAGTGGCGCATCGTGGACGCGATCCAGAATGTCGCGGTTCAGGTTGTCTGGGAAGAAGTTGGTGCCCAGGCCCTGGATCTTGTGTGGTCCAAAGCGGCCTTCGGACAGCAGTGGGGAATCGGCTGGTTCCACGCCGACGACCTCGAGGCCTTCCTTCTGCTCCTTGAGGTACTTGCCAGCGCCGGAAACGGTGCCGCCGGTGCCTACGCCGGCGACGAAGATGTCGATGTCGCCGTCCGTGTCAGCCCAGATCTCTGGGCCGGTGGTGTTGTAGTGGATTCCCGGGTTGGCTGGGTTGGAGAACTGGCGTGCGAGCACGGCGTTCTCGGTGGATTCCACGATCTCGTTGGCCTTGTCCACGGCGCCCTGCATGCCGCCGGTGCCTGGGGTGAGAACCAGCTCTGCGCCGAGTGCGCGGAGCATGACGCGACGCTCGGTGGACATGGTCTCTGGCATGGTCAGGATGACCTTGTAGCCGCGTGCTGCGCCGACCATGGCCAGGGCGATGCCGGTGTTGCCGGAGGTTGCCTCGACGATGGTGCCGCCGGGCTTGAGGGAGCCGTCCTTCTCGGCGGCTTCCACAATGGCTACGCCGATGCGGTCCTTGACGGAGTTGCCGGGGTTGGAGGCCTCTAGCTTGGCGATAACAGTTGCGCCTAGTCCCTCGGTGAGCTTGTTTAGCTTCACCAGTGGGGTGTTTCCAATGAGGTCAGTGAGGTTTTCGTAGATCTTAGCCATGAGAGTGCGTGCTCCTTACTGCATCAGCATCATCGTGTAGACCGTTCGGTCTACTTGGGTATGGAAGCGAGTCTACCCCCACCGTCTCGTGTTCGTCCACCTGGTTTCGTACCCCAATCCTTTTCTTCTTTTCGACGCCAAACTCCAGCGCATTTCCACTACCGTCCATTGGCCCTAAGGGGTTAGAATGTTCAAAAGGTGGCGAAACGACGTGCAGGACGTGGACAATGGCACCCATGAGCAGCTTTGAAACCATTCAGACATCCGTAGAGGGCGCAGTAGCCACCATCACCATCGACCGCCCCAAGGCATTGAATGCCTTGAATAGCCAAGTGCTCGAGGAGGTTGTGGCCGCTGCCGAGGGCTTCGACGCTGACGAGAACATCGGCGCGATTGTGCTGACGGGCAGCGAGAAGGCGTTTGCCGCGGGCGCCGATATTAAGGAAATGCAGACCAAGTCCTACCCAGGCATCCGCATGGAGCGGATGTTTGAGGATTGGGAGCGCTTGGCGAAGCTGGAAACTCCGCTGATCACCGCAGTGTCCGGCTACGCGCTGGGCGGCGGCTGCGAGGTGGCCATGTTGGGCGACATCCTGCTGGCCAGCGAATCCGCGAAGTTCGGACAGCCAGAGATCACGTTGGGCATCATCCCAGGCATGGGTGGCACGCAGCGCCTGACCCGCGCGGTGGGCAAGTACAAGGCCATGGATCTGATCCTTACCGGACGCACCATGGATGCAGAGGAAGCCGAGCGCAGTGGCCTGGTCTCCCGCGTGCTTCCAGTGGAGGGCTTCCAGGAGGAAGTGGCCAAGGTCGCCCAGAAGGTGGCAGGAATGTCTCAGGTGGCCACCGCTGCCGCCACGAAGATGGTGGATGCCGCATACGAAACCACGCTGACCCAGGGTGTCGCGACCGAGCGCGATACTTTCTGGGCTCTGTTTGCCACCGAGGATCAGTCCGAGGGAATGGATGCCTTCGTGAACAAGCGCAAGCCAGAGTGGAAGAATTGCTAACCTGCCACTTGCCGCTGATAGGGCCTTTGACCTGCCCTAATTTAGAGTTGAGTGAAAGGTTGAGCCATGGGAGACGGACTGTCGTGGCAGACTGAAACCCATGGCAAAGAAGAAAAAGTTCACCCTGCACAGTGCCCTGCCCATTCAGGAGTTGCACGCGGTGCTCACCTCAGAGCGCTACTTGCTGACCAACGAGGGCATTGAAAATCCTGGAAACTCCCGCGTGGTGGACGCTGAGCAGAGCGTTCGAGACGATGGCACGGTCACTGCCCGCGTGCATATGGCGAGCCAGGTCAAAGCTGCAGGAGCTGCCGAGCAGCCGGAGGCTGAAGCGGCGGGCGGCGACGAGGTTGGCGTGGAAAATAATGGCGAACCAGCTGCATCCCAACCAAACGAAATGCACGTCGAGCAGACCACAACCGTCTCGCCGATAGAAGAAGACCGCAAGGGACTGAACTTCCGATTCGCCACCATCATGCCGCTGCCAGGCCGCATGGGCACGGTGTTTACGGACATGGATGTTCGCCCCGATGACGCTGGAACGGGCAGTGACGTAGACGTAGAAATGCGGGTCGACACTAGCATTCCGATCATTGGCCCGAAGTTGGCTAAGCACCTGCTGGGAAATTCCGAGGAATCTGTGGGCAAGGGTCTGCGACGGGCCGAGCGGCTAGTGACATTTCCCACTGACGAGACGGGCCCTAATCAATCCTGACCTGCACTTTATGCTTTCCCGTTCATCCCGGCATGCTTGCACGGCGAGGCAAACTTGGATGTGAGTTTTGGGGGTATTCGGGGGGTGGTTTATACTCACCTCAGACATGTCACCCAGACGATTGATATCCCCCAGGTAGGTGTCCCACAAAGTCGGTCGCCGAGCAGTGGTCAGGTTGTTTACCAATACTTCTGACCTGCGCCTAGAGGATCTGAGATATTTTTCGGGCCAGCCCGGAAAACCTGTAAAGGGAGTGAGTCCGTGGAGCAGCAGCGCCATCGTGATGACGAAGACGCGATCTACAACGCGCTGAATTCGTTGAAGAATGCTACGGGCATTCCAGCGACCATGTACGCAGCAACTTTTCCGGACGGCAAGTTGCGCATAACCAACTGGGTCGGGCTTCGCACTCCGGCGCTGCACAACCTGGAGATCGCACCAGGACTCGGCGTGGGGGGACGCGTGGTGCAGACCCGTCGCCCAGTAGGCGTTTCTGATTACACGCGGGCCAAGTCCATCTCTCATGATTTCGACCGGCAGATCCGCGACGAGGGAATGCACAGCATCGTGGCAGTCCCCGTCATCGTGAGCCGCGAGGTCAAGGGCGTTTTGTACGCCGGCGTTCATTCTCGGGCGAGGATGGGGGACAAGGTCCTCGAGGAAGTCACCATGACCGCCCGCTGTCTCGAGCAGGAATTCGCGATCAACGAGGCCTTGCGCCGTTCCGGAGGTGCCCGAGGTGCAGCCTCTGGCACGGGGGTCAAGCAAGTGCGCTCCATGTCCGGCGCGGAGTGGGAGCAGGTGCGCGCTACGCACTCTAAGCTGCGGATGCTGGCCAACCGCGTCAACGATGAAAGCCTGCGCCGCGACCTCGAAGTGCTGTGCGATCAGATGGTTTCCCCGGTTCGCGTCAAGCAGACCACCAAGCTTTCCGCCCGTGAGCTGGACGTTTTGGCTTGCGTCGCACTGGGGCACACCAACGTTGAAGCCGCCGCGGAGATGGGAATTGGCGCCGAGACCGTCAAAAGTTACCTGCGCTCTGTCATGCGCAAGCTCGGAGCTCACACCCGTTACGAGGCCGTGAATGCTGCGCGGCGTATCGGTGCGCTGCCCTGATCCCCTCGGTCTCTTTTTTCTCGACGCCACCACGGTTCCGACCGGGTGGTGTCTCGCATGAAATCTGTACTCCTTTCTGGCTAGGGTGGGACGTGTGAAAGATAGCTTTCTAGTTCATGGAGGGGCGCGCCTGCATGGCGCCGTCAAGGTAGCTGGCGCGAAGAACAGCGTGCTGAAGTTGATGTCTGCCGCATTGTTGGCGCCCGGCACAACGGTTTTGACCAACTGTCCGGACATCGCGGACGTCAGTTATATGGCTGATGTGTTGCGCGGCCTCGGCTGTGAGGTGGAACTGTCTGGGGATACTGTGCGGATCTCCACTCCGGAAGTGGTGGAATACAATGCGGACTTTGACGCGGTACGCCAGTTCCGTGCGTCGGTGGCAGTCCTGGGGCCGTTGACTGCTCGTCGACACAAGGCGCGAGTGGCGCTACCGGGCGGTGACGCGATTGGATCCCGTCCATTGGATATGCACCAAAGCGGGCTGGAGCGTATGGGAGCGACCACCCGCATCGAACACGGCTGTGTGGTGGCAGAGGTAGAGTACCTACGTGGCGCGACCATCAAGTTGGACTTTCCTTCCGTGGGTGCGACGGAAAACATCCTGACGGCGGCGGTACTTGCTGAAGGAACGACAGTGCTGGACAACGCAGCGCGGGAGCCGGAGATCGTTGACCTGTGCAACTTCCTCATCGAGATGGGAGCACAGGTAGAGGGAGCCGGAAGCAACACCATTACCGTGCACGGCGTGGATCACTTGAGCCCCGTGGAACACGAGGTAGTGGGTGACCGAATCGTCGCCGGCACGTGGGCATACGCCGCAGCGATTACCCGCGGCGATATCACAGTGGGCGGAATTGATCCTGCTCATCTGCACTTGGTGCTGGGCAAGCTAAAGATGGCAGGCGCGCAGGTGGAGACATACCCCAGTGGCTTCCGCGTGGTGCAAGACAGGCAACCGACTGCGGTGGACTACCAAACTCTGCCTTTCCCAGGTTTCCCAACGGACCTGCAGCCTCTAGCTATCGCACTGTGTGCAGCCAGTGAGGGAATGTCCGTGATTACGGAGAACATCTTTGAGTCTAGGTTCCGCTTCGTGGACGAGATGATGCGACTGGGAGTGGACGCGTCTATTGATGGCCATCATGTAGTGATCCGTGGCGGACGTGAACTTTCCTCGGCACCGGTGTGGAGTTCCGATATCCGCGCGGGTGCTGGATTGGTGCTGGCCGGGCTGATCGCCGATGGAGTGACTGAAGTCCACGATGTCTATCACGTAGATAGGGGATACCCAGGCTTCGATCAGCAGCTCAATGCGCTGGGCGCGCGCGTGGAGCGCAAGTCTGTGTAGCTTTCGGTCTTGCGTTTTGCTGGTGTGACCTGCGGGGTTGTGTTCGTTCGGGGTGGTGTGTACATTTATTCAAGTCAGCGCGACCGACACCGCCACTGCGAGTCAGTGGTTGGCAGGACAACAGGCCCTGACAAATCCCTTTTCTTTCACAGTCTGAATTTTTTTCAGCGCTGTCTCCGAGAGCGCGTGGAAGATAAAGAGTTCACGAAGATTTTGCTTTTCAGTAACTTTGTGGATAGACTCGGAAATCCGTCACAGCGACCAGCACACTTTGGGTGTGTGAGTGTTGGTGTGTGCATATGATGTTTGAGAACTCAATAGCGTGATGAACCAAGTTATTTTTTG